>MDTG01102855.1_pt1 | contig 13495 bp, 13 predicted proteins | sample 811421 | NCBI WGS metagenome assembly MDTG01 (sample SAMN05326645, study PRJNA326480) | marine metagenome | isolation source: seawater | place: Pacific Ocean: South East | collected 2011 | reverse complement strand
TATTAGTAGCAACTACGTATTTTGCACCAGTCAATTTAGATAATTTCTTTTCAAATTTTTTTACTTGAGGTCCGACTGTAGATACATAATTACTTTTAACACAATTTTTTAATTCAATTATCTCACTTTGATCCAGAAAAGGTTCATGTAACCTTGGCTTCTTTGAATTTGTTACTAATTTGATAGATTTTGCTAATTCTTTTATAAAATTTTTTCTCATAGAATTAAATGTTGTAAATTTCTGATTTATAATCCTTTAGATTTTCTTTTTTTGAAAACCATTCAATAGTTGTGGATAAACCTTTTATCAAGCCTTTTTCATTAAAATATTTTGGTCGCCAATTTAAAATTTTTTTTGCTTTTTTATTATTAGATCTTAATTTTTCTACTTCGCTTCTTTTAGGTCGCACTCTATTTTTATCAATTAAAATTTCTACTTTTACTGACATTACTTTTGCTATTAAATTGACTAGTTTTTTTATTGATACATCGTAACCAGTTCCTAAATTTATTATCTCACCAGAAGTATCTTTATTTAACATAGCAATAAAGCCATCTACCGTATCATCAATAAAACTTAGGTCTCTTGTAGAATAAAGATTGCCTAATTTTAATTTTTTTTTGCCAGATAATATTTGAAGTATTATTGTTGGTATTATCGCTCTAGCAGATTGTCTTGGTCCAAAAGTATTAAAAGGACGAATAATTGAGACTGGAGTTGAAAAAGATTGATTAAAAGATAATGCTAATTGATCTGCTGAAATTTTTGAAGCAGCGTAAGGAGACTGAGCATTTACTCTATGAGTCTCATCGATTGGTAAATATTCTGGGGTTCCATAAACTTCACTGGTTGAAGTGTGAATAATCTTTTTTATTTGAAGATCTTTTGATGCTTGTAAAATATTTAATGTTCCGTCAACATTAACATCAAAATATGACTTGGGAGAATAATAAGAATACGGTATACCGATTAAGGCTGCAAGATTAATAACACTATCACAACTTTTTAAGCAATTTTTGATTATATTATGATCTCTAATATCGCCTGTAATGATTTCAATTTTTTTTTTTACTTTTGAATTAATTTTATCTAGCCATCCAAAACTATTAAAAGAATTATAATAAACTAATGCTTTTACTTTGTAATTTTTTTTTACTAAAGCTTCTACTAAATGCGATCCAATAAAACCATCAGCACCAGTTACAAATACTTTTTTCATTTTAATTATTTCTTGATTTCTTTTTGAATTTCTTCATATTCTTTACTAATTCTATTTAAATAATTAATTGCTAGATTTGTCTTTTTTGCAAAACCCTTAGGAGTAAGATAATAGAAATAATTCATTTTATTAGGGTTTTTTTGAAAATTTTTTACTTTAATATAACCCTTATTTTTTAAAGACTTTAAGATGTAGTTGAACTTTCCTAAACTAAATCCTAATGTTTTTGCTAAACTTCTTTGATTTTGCTCAGGATTCTTTTGAATTTTAATCAAAACGTCTAGATAATCTTTATTGTCTTTCATAGTATAAATATTTTATGTTCAATAGTTGAACAATACTCAATATTTCTATATAATTCAACTTATTTTAATATTTTTTTCAAAAAATAAGAAAAGATATGCAAAATGTTTTGTTTTTCGGGGTAATAGGATTCTTTAAAAGAGACTATATTAGATTTGGTTTAGAAAAGTTAAGTAAAAAATATAATGTTTATTTTATAGATTTTACAAATCTATTTAATAGGAAGTTCTTCACTAAAGAACACAGTAAATTTTTTAAGACAAAAAAACTTTTAAAAGTCAACTCTTTAAAAGAATTTAAAAAAATATTAATAAAAAAAAAATTTGTATGCGCATTTGATTTATCAAGCCAAAATAATAACTTAAATATATTTAGAAAAGCAATTAATGAAAATAAAATTAAACTTGTAAACTATCGAACTAGTTTAGTGCCAGAATTTAAAAGAAATTTTGTTTTAAAAATAAAATTCTTTTTAAGAATAGTCCTTAATAATAAAGAACTAGTTTTTTATTATATTAAAAAACTATTTAACTATAACAGAGTCAACAGGGACAATAAAATCAATTTTGTTTATGATTATTATTTTTGTGTAGGTACAAAAGCATACTTTAATAAAAATAAAATACATCGGGGATCAAAAATAGTTTATGGAAAAAGTTTAGATTATGAAACTTTTCTAGATGAAAAAAAAAGTAAAATAATTTCCAATGAAAGATTTTTGTTATTTGTAGATCAATATTTACCTTACCACAATGGCTATAAAATTAGAAATATTCCACCTTATGTAAGTGTAAATAAATACTATGACTCGTTAAATAGTTTTTTTAAATTTTTAGAATATAAACTTGATGTAAAAGTAATAATCTCGGCTCACCCAAGATCAAGCTTGAGAATTAACAAAACTAAATTTAAAAATAGAAAAGTAATTAACTACAAACAAACTAACAAGTTTATTTCAAAAAGTTTAGCAGTTATAAACTATACAAGCACTGCTATGGGTTTCGCTGTAATGCACAGTAAACCCATTATATTTTATACTACAGATGAAATAAACAATTCACATGATGCTTATCATGTAAAATTTTTATCAAAACATTTGGGCTCTACTTTAGTAAATGTTGATGACAAAGTTTCCTACGAAAAAATTTTTGATAAACTTCTAGTGGTAGATGAAAAAAAGTATAAAAAATATTTTAACAACTATATTTGTCACCTTAAATCAAAGAAAGAGACAAATTTTGAAAAAATTATTAAAATAATTAAAGAAAAAAGATAGATGAAAAAAATAATTTTCGATGAAATAGATATTTTTAATATATTCCTTGTTTTCATATTTAGAATATTTGGTTTTAAAGTATTCTTCTTAAAAGTTTCTTCATTTTTAAGAAAGCAAGCTGTACTTCTTCGATTAGAAAAAATTGATATTATTAAAATAAACTTTAATAACTCTAAATTTTTGATAAATCAAAATTATAATATCAAAAGAAAAAAATCAATAATTCAGGTAAAGGTATTAGCAAAAAATAATATTAATAGAATATGGTCAAAAAAATTAGAAAGAATTTTTTTAAATAAAACTTATCTTGAAATTTTACTGTTTAATCATTTTAAATATGAGTTATGGGATAGATATATTCTATTTGAATTTGGTAGTAAAATTCAACAAAATAAAGAAAAAATCTACTTTTGGATTAATAAAGATTTACTAAATAATTTAGCTGCAACTGAATATAAAAATTTTAAAATTTTAAAACCTATATTTTTAAATTTTTTTTCAAATCTCATATTTATTTTTGGCTTAGTCATCACTAAAATAAAAAATAAAAATTATAAAATAACTTTTAAAAAGGTTAAGCATAAAAAAGTTGCTCGATTAAAAACTGAAGCAAATAAAAAAACTATTTTTTTTATTAATGCCGGTATTGTAAGTGGAAATAGCAACTATTTAGATAAAAAAAATTTTTTTTTCTCCAAAGAGAAAAAAGATGTTCTCAATAAAGATAATATTGAAATATGTGAACTATATCAAAACCTAGATAAAAAAAGTCTTTCTTTTTATAAAAAATTCAAAATTGATTTTATTTTCTGGTTTAACAAAAAAACGCAATCATCTTTTAAAGGCAATATCATTCTTTTAACCTCTTTACTTACAAAAACATCTTTTAGATTTGATTTAAAATTGGGATTTAAAATATTTATCTTTGCTTTGAGTATACTCAAAAATCTAAAAAGATTAAATGATTACAAAAATTTAAAAACAGCAATAATTGAAAATGAAATGCAATTCCCAACTACTTTAGCTATCGCATTAAAACATAAAGACGTTCAAATTACATGTTTTTCAAAACGTTTAATTCTCCCAGCTTGGCATCATCAAGTAATCATTGATAATTATTTTATAATTGGAAATAAAACAAATGACTATCTTAAATCACAATTATATAAAAATATAAAACCAATTTTTATAGGTGGCAGAGAAAGTTTGAAAACAAACTATTCATCAAAATATTTACTTAGTTATAAAAGAAAATTTTCCTTAATTTGTTTAGTACTAGATTATCATTCTGACAAAAATTGGTATAGATCATCATTAAACCCAATTGTTAACTATGCTAATAATTTTGAATTTTATAAAAATATTTTGAATATATCAACTTCGCATCCAGAAATTTTATTTGTTTTAAAAAGTAAAAACTATAATTGGGTAAAGATTCCGTTTTTCAAAGATATTTTAAAAAAAATTAAAAAACAAAAAAACATTATTTTTTTTGATAGAGATTATCAGATAACTAACTTTCAAATGATTAAAAATGTAGATTTTTCTATTGCCAAATATACTTCGCTTGTTGATGACTTTTTAATGAACAATAAACCATCAATTATTTATGAGAAAGTTCCATATGTGAAAGGTTTTATAAATTATGATAGGTCAATAATTGTTGAAAATGAGGAAGATTTGCATAAAACCCTTACGACTTTAAAGAAAAATTATGTAAAATTTAATTCAAATTTAAATTTTATGAGAAAAAATTTTTATAGAAAGTTTAATCTTACGAATTGCCAAAATAAATTAAGAAATATAATAGGTTAAAATAAAAAAAATGTGTAGCATTTTAGGATTAGTTGACTTTAACAAAAATTGTATAAATCACAAGAAGCAGATTTATGATTTAAATAAAGTCTTATCACACAGAGGACCAGATGATGAAGGTTTCTTTTGCGATGAAAATATTGCTCTAGCTTTTAACAGGCTTTCAATTATTGATTTAGAAAAAGGTAATCAGCCGATACTTTTTAAGGATTTAATTTCAATTTTTAATGGAGAAATTTATAATTATAAAGAAATAAAAGATGAACTTAAAAGTAAGAATTATATTTTTAAAACTAATTCTGATAGTGAAATAATTCCAGCTGCTTTCGACTGTTGGGGGATAAATTTTGTAAATAAACTTAATGGTATGTTTGCCATCGCAATTTATGATAAAATAAGTAGAAAATTATTTTTAATACGGGACAGAGTCGGTGTAAAACCTTTGTACTACTCAAGATTCAATGACAAGTTAATATTTGCATCTGAAATTAAAGGTATAATAAATTTTTCAGAATTTAAAAAGGAAGTCAATTTTAATGCGATATACTCGTATTTAGCCTTTAGATACCCAACAAATGGAAAACATGTTTTTTTTAAAAACATTAATAGAGTAGATCCTGGTTGTTATATTGAGATTGATATTTCTAAAAAAAAATTATTAGAGAAAAGTTATTGGAAAATACCTAAAATTATTGATCAGCAAACTGATTTTTCAGAGTCATACTATGATGAAAAACTTAATGAACTTCTAAATTTATCAGTTGATAGACACCTTATAAGTGATGTTCCTGTCGGAGTTCTACTTTCTGGAGGCTTAGACTCATCATTGCTTTCTGCTATTGCTGCAAAAAAAATAAATAAAGTTCAGACTTTCTCAGTGAGTTTTAATGAAAAGAAATATGATGAAAGTGAAAAAGCAAAAATTGTCTCAGATTATATAGGCTCAAAACATTTGGATGTTGTCATTAGTAAAGAAAACTTTCTAAAGAATTTGCAGGAAATAATAGAAGTAAGAGACACTCCAGTATCTATACCTCACGAATATCCTTTATTTTTATTAAATAAAGAGATTAAAAAAACTATTAAAGTAGTGCTAAGCGGAGAAGGGGCTGATGAATTTTTTGGAGGTTATTCTAGAGTACAAAAATCACCTTTTGATTTTAATAAAGGAGTTTTCATTCAAAAAAATTTAAACAATAGTTTTATAAAAAAAATTTTGCCAATAGATGAAAAATTTAATTTCGAGGATAAAAGATTTTTAGATTTTTTTTTTCACAGGTACAATTGGTTTAAATTTGACGAGATTGAAAAGTTATTAAATGAAGATATTAAAAATAAAATAACTAAAGATCTTATTTTAGATCCATGGAAAAAGGCAATAAGCGAATACAAAAATGATAGCTATTACAATCAAACTCTATCACTATTTCAAAATAACCATCTTCAGTGTCTTTTAGAAAGATTAGATATTCACACCATGGCACACTCGGTAGAAGCACGTGTTCCATTTTTAGATCATAATCTAATTGAATTTATAAACAAAATACCTTTTAAATATAAGATCAAATGGAAATCCAAATTTCATAAATGGATTTCAATATTTTCTAATAGTGAAAAGTTTTCTGAGAAAAATGATATTAATAAGTATTTGCTTAGAAAAGTAAGCTCAAAATATTTGCCAGATAAAACAGTAAAAGAAAAAAAACTTGGGTTTCCGCTGCCAATGAATGATTGGATGAGAGATGAAAAGGTTAAAGAAATATTATTAGACAAAAAGACAATTGATAGAAAAATTTTCAACAAAAATCAAATCGAAAACCTATACTCTGAAAAAAATTTTAAAAATGATCCTTTTGATTTTACCGGGAAAAAAATATGGATGATTTTAAATTTGGAACTTTGGATGAGGTCAAATTTTGAATAAAGGTAAAACAGCAGTAATTCTAGCAGCTGGCATGGGGTCTAGATTAAAAGATTTTACTAATAAGCCTAAGTGTTTGATTAATTTTGGGACGAATACTTCAATTATAGAAAGAACTTGTAATATTTTAAAAAAAAATAAATTTAAAAAAATAATTGTAGTTACTGGTTTTAAACAAAAAGAGATTAAAAATAAGTTAAAAAAAAAAGTTTTATATCGGTATTTTAAAAATTACAGAAAAACAAATAATCTCCAAACTTTATTAAGTATTAAAAAGGAGTTAAATAAAGAATTTTACTGTTTTTTTGCAGATCTTGTATTTCATGAAAAAATTCTTAAAAAACTAGAAAAAAGACAGGATAACTTTTGTATGGTTATAGATAGAAGCAAATCATTGAAAGATACTATGAGAATTAAAGTAAAAGGAAATAATTTACAAGATATTGGCGGCCATATAAGTCCTATCTCTGCTGATGGTAATTTTATTGGAATTGCAAAATTTTCAAAAAATGGAGCAATTTTATTGAAAAAATATTTAATTAGTGAAAAGAAAAATATAAAAGACTATTACACAAAAGCAATTCAAAAACTTATTAAGGATAAGATAAAAGTAAATTACCTAGATAATAAGAGGTTGTTTTGGAATGAAATTGATACTAAAAAAGATTATAAGAAATTTAAAAAGATGATTGACACCAGAAAGATCAAATATGTCTAAAAAAGTTTATGTTGCTCTAGCAGCAGACATTATTCATGAGGGACATATCAATATCTTGAAGAAGGCTTCCTCTTATGGAAAAGTAATAGTTGGCTTATTAACTGACGATGCTGTCAGTGAATATAAGCCATTACCCATTTTAAATTATAAAAAAAGACTATCTGTAATTTCCAACATAAAATTTGTAGACGAGGTAATTAAACAAGAAACAATGGATTACAGGTCAAATTTAAGAAAGATTAAACCTAACTTTGTAATTCATGGTGATGATTGGAAAAACGGAGTTTTAAAAAAGAGCCGGCAGCAAGTTATAAATGAATTAAAAAATTGGTCTGGTAAGCTTATCGAAGTTCCATATACAAAAAATATTTCATCAAGTGACATTAAGGATCAAATTCAAAAAACAACTAATTTTCCAGTAACTAGAATATCCAGATTGCGAAGATTGATTGCTTCAAAAAAAATAGTAAGAGTTTTAGAGGCTCATTCACCTTTAGCAGGTATGATAGCAGAAGAAGCAAAAACTTTTAACTCAAAAACACCAGAAGAATTTGATTGTTTATGGTCTTCTAGTCTTACTGAGTCTCTGATAAGGGGAAAACCTGATAATTCCTCAGTTCCTTTATCTTCAAGAATTTCAGCATTATCTGATTTAATGGATGCAACAATAAAACCTGTGATTTTCGATGCAGATAATGGAGGGAGAGTTGAGCATTTGCCTTACATAATTAATTCTTTGGAAAGACAAGGGGTATCTGCAATGATAATCGAGGATAAGATTGGATTAAAAAGAAATTCGCTATTTAAAAATCAATCTGGCGCAGAACAAGACTCTATCGAGGAATTTTGTAAAAAGATTAAAAAAGCTTCATTGTTAAAAAAATCTAAAGACTTTTTTATAGTTGCCAGAATTGAAAGCTTTATCTTAGGCAAGAGTCTTAAAGATGCATTAAATAGAGCTGAAAATTATTCAAAAGCAGGTGCTAATGCCGTAGTAATACACAGCAAAGCCTCAACTTCTAAAGAGGTATTTTCTTTTGCAAGAAAATTTATAAAAAGTAAATATTTCGTGCCGATGGTAGCTATCCCTTCAAGTTATTCAAAAACTTTTGAAAAAGAATTAATTAAGAATGGTTTTAGTATTGTGATTTATGCAAATCATATGCTTAGAGCATCTTATAAAGCAATGAAAAAGACTGCAATGCAAATATTGAAAAATAAAAGATCATTTAACATTGAAAAAGATATTTCTTCAGTAAAGGAAATAATTACTTTAAAGGAGGAGTGAGATGTCAAAAAAAATTAATTCCAACAAGGTCGATCCGCGAAAACTTATAGAATGTTTAAAAAAAAAAAAAATATTAATTTTTTTTCTGGTGTTCCAGACAGTTGTACTCTTCAGTTTTGTAATCAACTTTTAAAGACAAAAAAAATCAAAAATATTGTTGCGGCTAATGAAGGTATAGCGGTATCTCTCGGTGTAGGTCATTTTTTAGCCACCAAAAGAATCCCTTGCGTTTATCTTCAAAATTCAGGAATAGGCAATGCTACTGATCCGATAACAAATTTATGTGAAAAAAATATTTATAATATTCCTCTGTTATTAATAATCGGATGGAGAGGCGCTCCAGGAATTAAAGATGAGCCACAACATTATTTACAAGGTAGAATCTTAACTAAAATTTTAAAACTTTATGGGATAAAATTTATTGAGATTAAGTCAAATAAAGATTTAAACAAAGTAGTAAAGCTCATAAACTACAGTAAAAAAAAATCAGCAAGAGTGGCTTTAATTATAAAACCAAACACTTTTGAAAAATTGTCAAAGGCATCTCATTACAAAGAAAAATCTGATATAAAAAGAATAGATATAATTAATGTTATATTTGATAAAATTAAAAAAAAAACAAAAATTATCTCGTCTGTCGGCTATAACTCTAGAGAACTTCATCAAATAAGATTAGCAAACAAAAATTTTTTAGGTCAAGATTTTTTGATGGTGGGCGCGATGGGTCATACTGCGGCTACTGCTATGTCTCTAAGTAGTCATTACAAAGGTAAAGTGCTATGCTTAGACGGTGATGGTTCCTTTATAATGCATTTAGGATCATTTTCTTCCATTAATAAAAAGGAACATAAAAACCTTAAATATATTTTAATTGATAATGCCTCCCATGAGTCTATAGGAGGTCAACCCATAAATTTGAGACACATAGATATTAAATCTCTTGCTCAATCTTTAAACTTTAAAAATTTTTTCTCTACGAATAAAAAGGCAAGTCTTTCGAAGATATTTGAAAATTTCTTAAAGTCAGATGGACCTTCTTTTTTTCATATAAAGATTAAGCGAGGAACACTTGTAAATCTTATAAGGCCAAAAAATTTAATAGGTATAAAAAATAATTTTATTAATAAAGGTTAATTTTTTTCTCAATTTTATTTTTCATTTCTTCACAAAGTTCATTTAAGTTTTTTTTATAATCATTAACAACTAAGATATCTGGACTCTTTGGAATTTCAGCTTTTATATGCAAGCCTACAATATTTTTATTGTTCTTTTTATAAATCGTTGGCTTTTTCTTTAATTTAAAGGTTTGTTTTGCGGAGGTCTTTATGTAAATTTCACAATAATTTTTGAAACTTTTTCTTTTCATTTTTCTTAGTTTTTCTCGCAAGCCGATAGCGTCGTAAATGATATTTATTTTTTGACTTATGATATATTTAAGTAATTTTATATTATTTTTTCCAACTTCTTCTCTAGCTTTTTGAGAAAAACCTTTTAATTTGAAAAAATTTCTTAATTTTTCACTTGATATTATTATGGTTTTTCCAAATTTTTGTTGGATATACGGTTTTATCTTCCTTGCTAATGACGATTTACCAGCTCCAGACAGTCCTGTTATAAAAAATAATATTCCAAATTGAGAATTAAAATTTTTTTTTCTTTTCATGTTTAAATTTAAAATTTATAAACTAATAATTAACCATTAATCTATAATTAATATTATGCAACAAATATTTATCACAAGTAATTACCGATCTGGTGTAATGCTACTTACAAAAATGTTAAGTGCAAATTCAAAAGTAAGTATAGGATCATCTGTTATAAATTATTTTAGGTTTTATTATAATAATAAGAAGTTTCATCCTATTAAAAAAAAATACAGGCAGGTTATTAATGATGCATGCGACAGGTTAAAAAAAAGACAAAATATTATAATAGATAAAAAAAAATGCTTTGATCTTATTGAAGAAAAAGGAATAAGCCATAAAAATTTAATTCAAATTTTGAATTTTGAATTATACAAAAAATTTAATCCTAAAATAATTGGTGAAGCTGAAACTAATGCGTGGAGAAGTATACCATCTTTTTTAAAAATGTTTCCTGACTCAAAAGCAATAATCGTCTTAAGAGATCCAAGAGATATACTTTGTTCTTTTAAAAAACTTACAATTTCAAAAAAAGGCAATTATTTAATAACAATTTTTAATTGTTTAGATTTAATAAATAATACTTGGAAATTAAAAACTAAATATAAAAAAAGAATTATTGTCATTAAATTCCATGAACTAAAGAAAAATAAAACAAGAGTAATTAAAAATATTTGTAAAGAGCTAAACTTTAAATTTGAAAAGAGAATGTTAAATGAAAATTTATTTTTAGATTTAAAAGGAAAAAGATGGAATACAAATTATTCTTATACATTTAAAAATAATTTACAAAAAAAAACTATTAATAGATGGAAAAAAATTATTTCACCAGAGGATTTATATTTGTGTGAGATGATATTAAAAAAACAAATTAAAAGCTTGGGTTTAAAACTTTCGAATAAAAAATTTACTAAGCAAAATATTTACGATGCGGAAAAAAAAGTAGCGGAAAGTAATTTAATACTAGATTCTTATAATTATTGGAAAAGTACTGGTCAAGGAAATGATAAGTTTCCTCTTAATCCCTTAGACCCTAAAACATGGAGAGATAACAAAAGATAAAACTTAATATAGTAATATTAATTTTTTAAACGCCATAAGCGTTCAGCATAAATCCAATCTGAAGGCTCATCTAAATCTTGTGATTTATATTTTGAAATCTCTACAAAATCAGATTTTTTGTCGAAAATTTTTTTTCTTTTTTCCCATGAGCTTTTCCAACCAAAATAAAATTGAGCTGCATCGTAATAAGTTTTTGGAAGATCTTGAGTTCTTTTTTTTTCCATTCCGCTAAAAACCATTTTTAGTTTTTTTTCTTTTTTAATGAATGACCTGTAAACTGGATGATCGTATTTGATTGCTGAAAAAATGTAGTCTCTTTTTTTAGACAACATTTTCAAACCTTTTTTTAAATCAGAAAAATCATAAAAAATGGATGTCGGATAAATACAACATACTTTTTTAAAGTGTATTTTTTTATAATTCAACTTCTCAATAACATTTTTAATCACACTTATTGTATCTGTGTAATCATCAGAAAGTTTCTTTGATCTTATGTGTATTTGTGCTCCGTTTTTTTTAGCTAAATTTGCAATTTGCTTGTTATCAGTTGTGACTATAATTTTATCAAATAATTTTGAGCTTATGGCCTTTTTAATACTTCGAACAATAATTGGCACACCTTGAAATTTTTTTATATTTTTCAAAGGAATTCTTTTACTGCCGCCCCTTGCGGGAATAATGCAAACGTTTTCTTTTTTTTTTATTTTCATTAATTTAATTTTTTAATTTATATTTTTAGAATGTCATCTTAAGATTAATCTTTTAAAAAGCTTAATTTTCAGCTTATTCAACTAATCTATTCAAATAAAAACCCTCTGCATAATCGACGCCACAAGAAACACCTCTAAATCTTGCTAAAGCCTCAATTGCTTTAATCGATCTGCTATGAGGGTATTTTCTTAACTCCATTTTATAGTATTTCATAGAAGAAATTTTATTTTTCATCTCTTTAGTAATATTTATAAAATAGTTAGGTTCAAAACCTTTGTTTTTAAATTTTGACCACTCAGTGCTTGAAAGTATTTCGAAACTTAAAATTTTTTTCACTGTAGTATTTTTTATTGGTCTGCAGGCAGTTAGCACTGCCTTACAAGTAATTTGATGATCTATATTTAAACATTCAGAATAATGAGTAAAAATTGTATGTGGTTTAATTTCTTTTACTATTTTTTCTATTTTTTTTACAATCTCTAATAATGGCACTCTATCCATTTGGTTGTCAGGAAAATTGAAAAAAATAGGTTTTTTGATTCCAAGTTTTTTAAATAATCTCACACTAGAATTTCTTCTTTCTACAATTTTCTCATGATTTTTTTTTCTGGCAGAAACTCCGTCTGTCATGAATAAGACATTGATATTATATTTTTTTTTTAATTTTATTATACTTCCACCACAACCAAGTATTTCGTCATCAGGATGAGCTGCGATTACAAGAATATTACTTTTTTTTGAAGATTTTGATTTTTGCATTTAAGTATTTGTTTCTTAGCTTAGCACCATATATTTCTATTTTAAAGTTTTTAAATTCTAGAAAAGCATTTGGATAACCCGGGGCATCTAACATTCTTACAAAATTATAAATTTTTTTTATATTTGTAGATTTTAAAGAAGATATATTGCTTTCTTCGATTTTTCTTCTTTTGAAAAATGTTGATTTACCTGTTTGTTTGAAAAAATTTATTCTCTTTTTTTTAGTTAGTTTTTTTATCATAGCAATACATGTTTTCTCCATTCTAATATAAATTTCATTTGCTGACCCTTTTAAATCTAAATTTTTTTTTAAACAAAAATCTCCAGCATCTATTTTATCATTTACTTTAAATGCAGTAATTTTAGTTTTTTTTATATTATTCATAATTTGATTTTGAATAGGGGAGCCTCCTTTAAATTTAGGTAAATTTGATGAATGAAATTGAATACACAAATACTTATTGAAAATTTTTGATGGAATTTTTTCGGACCAATGAATAAAAAATATTATTTCTGGTGATATTTTTTTTATTTCATTTATTTTAATACTTGAAAAAAATTTAAACTTTTTGTTTAAAAAATAATAATTTTTTTTATTCCATTGTTTTTTTGATAAAATAAGATATTTCATTTTTTTTCCTTAAAAATTTTAATTAAGTATTTTTTTTTATTTAATATAAAAAAACTTGGATAATTTTTAAAATCACTTATTCGCATTAAATTAAATTGAGATTTAATTGATTTTGAGATGTTTAACTTGCTATCTTTTTTTTGTCTTA
>MDTG01052033.1_pt1 | contig 13495 bp, 13 predicted proteins | sample 811421 | NCBI WGS metagenome assembly MDTG01 (sample SAMN05326645, study PRJNA326480) | marine metagenome | isolation source: seawater | place: Pacific Ocean: South East | collected 2011 | reverse complement strand
TTATGGGGCCGAAAAGGGAGCTCCCCACATGAAAATCCGACAAGCGATCACCTTTGACGACGTGCTTCTCCAGCCCGGCGCGAGCGAGGTCCTTCCCGCCGACGTCAACGTCTCAACCTTCCTGACGAAAACCATTCCGCTCAACATTCCGCTGATCTCAGCGGCGATGGACACGGTGACCGAGGCCCGCCTCGCCATCGCCATGGCCCAGGCCGGCGGCATCGGCGTCATCCACCGCAACCTCTCCGTCGAGGAGCAGGCCGGGGAAGTCGCCATGGTCAAGAAATACGAGAGCGGCGTGGTGATGAACCCGATCACCATTGCCCCGACCGCCACGCTCGGCGAGCTGAATGAACTGAAGCAGCGCACCGGCTTCTCCGGCATTCCGGTCGTTGAGGACAATGGCAGGGTCGTCGGCATCATCACCAATCGCGACACCCGCTTTGCCGAGGACATGAACGAGAAGGTCGCCAACCTGATGACGCGCGACGTCGTCACGGTGGAGATGGAGACCTCCTCTGAAGAAGCGCGCCGCCTGCTGCACAAGCACCGGATCGAGCGCCTCGTCATCGTCGACAAGGACAGCAAGTGCCTCGGCCTCCTGACCGTGAAGGACATGGACAAGGCCGCCGTGAACCCCAACGCCGCGAAAGACGGGGCAGGCCGCCTGCGCGTCGCCGCTGCGTCCACAGTCGGCGATGCCGGTTTTGAGCGGACCGCCGCGCTGATCGAGGCCGGGGCCGATGCAGTCATCATCGACACGGCCCACGGCCACTCCAAATCGGTTGCCGAGGCCGTGACCCGCGCCAAGAAGATTTCCAATGCCGTCCAGATCATTGCCGGCAACGTCGCCACGAGCGAAGCCACCAAGGCGCTGATCGATGCAGGCGCGGATGCCGTGAAGGTCGGCATCGGCCCGGGCTCCATCTGCACCACGCGCATCGTCGCGGGTGTCGGAGTGCCCCAGCTGACCGCCATCGAGGCCTGCGCCAACGCCGCCCAGTCGTCCGGCATTCCGGTCATCGCCGATGGCGGCATCAAATTCTCGGGCGACTTCGCCAAGGCCCTCGCGGCCGGCGCGGCGACCGCCATGATGGGTTCCATGTTTGCAGGCACCGAAGAGGCGCCCGGCGAGGTGTTCCTGTATCAGGGCCGGTCCTACAAGGCTTATCGCGGCATGGGCAGCCTCGGCGCCATGGCCCGCGGTTCAGCCGACCGCTACTTCCAGAAGGACGCCGCCGCCGACAAGCTGGTGCCGGAAGGCATCGAAGGCCAGGTGCCGTTCAAGGGCCCGCTCAACCCGATCATCCACCAGATGGTGGGCGGCCTGCGCGCGGCGATGGGCTATGTCGGCGCCAAGGACATCGACGAGCTGCACAAGAAGGCCGAGTTCGTCCAGATCACCGGCGCCGGCCTGCACGAAAGCCACGTCCACGACGTCCAGATGACCCGCGAAAGCCCGAACTACTCGCTGTCGAGAGGGTAGGCTGACATCTGCGCTTGGGAGAGCTATCCATGCCAGTCCACCGATGGCTCTGTGGGCTCTTCAGGAAAATATTTCCCGCACGTCAGCCTCCGCCGGAACGGCCGTATACCATCTATACGACCGAGTTTGATCAGACCGTCAGTTATCTCGACCTGGCCGGAAGTTACGATCTGGACGAGCGGTTCTCGGAATCCGATTTCGAAGCGCAGAAAGTGGCGTACGAAGAAGCATCTCGGGGCGCGTCTGAACCGTTAGGCCTGTGTGAGCCGTCAATTCCTGCGGCAGATCTGGCGGTCACGATCCTCGTCGATCATTCCGGATCTATGGCTGGTGAGAACGCCATCATTGCCCGCAAGATTGTGGAACTCCTAGACAGCACCTTTCTATCATGGGGGATCGATCATGAGGTGCTTGGCTTCACAACCAGCTCTTGGCGAGGCGGCCGCTCGGCGGAGAAGTGGCGGACGCTGAGCAATTGGCCATATTGCGGCCGTCTCTGCGACCTCCTGCACATAGTGTATCGGGATTTTTCCGACCGTACATTACTCGCGAATCGTATGGAGCCCATTCTCGACGGCCGGCTCCTGAAGGAAAACATCGATGGCGAAGCGCTTGAATGGGCCAGATCTCGTTTGCAGTCTCACGGCAAGCAACAGAACCGCATCATTCTGGTTTCGGATGGCGCGCCCGTTGACGACATGACATTGTACACAAACGAGGGCGATATACTGGTCCGCCACCTGCTCAAGACCGTTGATGAAATTAGCCTGCGCGCCGGGTGGAAAATTGGCGGGATTGGTGTTGGATATGATTGCCGGGAATATTATGCGTCGAGCGTTTGGTTCGGTGACCTGCCTATAGATACTGGCGAACTCCGACAATTCCTTTGTAAGCTTCTGAGCGTTCCGGCCAATAGCGTTACAGACGAAGCCTGATCCCCCGCCCAATCCAACCGGATAAGCCCGCGCGGTAATCTCCGCGCATGAGCACAGATTACATCGTCTTCGCCCTGCAGCAGGTTCGCGTCAGCCTGGCAGAGTCCACATATGATGCCGGGCTGACCCGGTCGTCAGACACCGTCCCGCAGTCCGCGGCGCGGTGGTGGCGGACGCGCGTGAAAACGCTGGCGATCATCCTCCGTCGTCTGATCATGCTGATGGCCCTCGGCCTGACACTCGATCCACCGAAACCGCGTGCTGCGAAGTCTGCCGAGCCTGAGGAGGATCCTGTACTCACCAAGGGCCAGACCCCTTACAGCATTGCGCTGAGCGGCCAGACGCAGGTCTATACGCTGGATGGTCCGGACATTCCCGATGGCGGGCCGGGCGCATCCGGGCCTGTGCCGGTCGCCGGCCTCATGCGCCGCTTCGAGGCGCTCGCCCGCATCCTGCGCAATCCTGAGAAATATGCCGTGCGTGTCGCCCGCGTGATGGCGCGCCAGCGCCGGGCAGGGGCCTCGCGTCCGCTCTGCCTGCCAATTCCGACGCACCGGCTGAAGCCGGAACTCGGCGCCGTCGCAGCGGGCCTTCCGATGCTCCTCGCCGATGCCTTCGGCCGGTGGATCGACAGCAGCTGATCCCACACCTTATCCAACACCCAATTGCCGGACGGGCCAGGGCCCGCGCCGGTTACACGTGCTGGATATCACGCGGCTCGCGCCACATCGCTTCCATCGGCGGGCTGCCAGGGCCGATCTCGAACAGTTTCATCCGTTCAAATCCGTGGCTCTGGTAGAAGCCGGTATTCATCGGGTTCGAGTTTTCGAGATAGAGGGGCATACGGGCCTTGTCGGCGGCGGCCTTCATCGGCGCCATCATCAGCTTGCCCAGTCCCTTGCCGCGCGCGGCCTGGCGTGTGCCAATCGTGAAGAGGTAGACATGTGGGTCTTTCGGGTGGTGTTCGTCCATCACCTTGCCGGCATTGAGGGCCCGGAAGATGGACCCCTGCGTTCCCTTGAACATCAGGATTGGTAAAAGGCGCAGCGTCGGTATCAGCCCGAGCTCTTTCCGGTTCTGCGACTCGATCCACATCGTTGCGCCGCCATCGCCCGCCAGGTGGCAGATACCGTGTTTCAGGTAGATCGACTGCGCCAGAAGGGAGAAAGTCGGTCTCAGCGCGTGCGTGCGCCCAAAGATCCAGAGGTTCACCGGATCGGACTCGAAAGCTTCGCCGGTTATGTCCCCGACTTGCCGCCAGTCCGCCGCACTGGCCCGTCTCAGCCCCTCCGGCAGGTCTATCTCCAGCATCTTCCGCCCTTTCTGGTTTCATTATGTTTTTTGAGACGCTAACACAGCCCTCCCCAAAAGGAGCACGAAAATCATGCGCAACGGCGGACGTATCGCGGCAGCCATCGACGTCATTTCAGACGTCCTGAACCGCCACCAGCCGGTCAAATCGGCAGCCCGCGACTGGGGCAAACGCGCCCGCTATGCCGGTGCCAAGGACCGCGCCTGGGTTTCCGGCCTCGTGCTGGACGCGCTGCGCAAGCGGAACTCCATTGCCCATGCCATGGGCGACGACAGCCCCCGGGGCCTGATCCTCGGCGCGCTGGCTCATGCCTGGGGCTGGAATATCCGCGAGATCGACGCGGCGATGGACGAGGAACATGCCCCGTCAAAACTGACCCTGCAGGAACGCGAGCGCCTCGTCATGGCGCCGGACCCGACCGCGCCGCCGCACGTGCAGGGCGACTATCCCGAATGGCTGGCGCCGCACCTGGCGCGCGTGTTCGCGGAAGAGGCTGTCGTCGAAGCCCAGGCCATGTCGGTGCGCGCCGATGTCGACCTGCGCGTCAACACGCTGAAAGTGGATGCCGAAAAGGCCGCCGCGCCGCTGAAAAGCGCGAAAGCCGAGCCGTCGCGGCTGCTCCACAATGCCTATCACATTCCCGCCCGCGACCCGTCGCAGCGCGAGGCCAGCCTGGAAAGCATTCCGGCCTATTCGAAAGGCTGGGTCGAGGTTCAGGATGCCGGCTCCCAGATCGCAGCGGCGGCGGGCAATGCTCAGCCCGGTGAGCAGGTACTGGACTATTGCGCCGGCGGCGGCGGCAAGACGCTCGCGCTGGCCTCCCAGATGCAGGGGAAGGGGCAGATCTTTGCCTATGACATCGACGGCCGGCGCCTCTCGGCGCTGATCCCGCGCCTGAAGCGCTCGGGCGCCCACAATGTGCAACTCGTCCATCCGTCGGAACCGACGCAACTGGAAGACCTGACCGGCCAGATGGATCTCGTCTTCGTCGACGCGCCTTGTACCGGCACAGGCACCTGGCGCCGCCGTCCGGATGCGAAGTGGCGCCTGAAGCCGGGCCAGCTCGCCAAGCGCCAGCAGGAGCAGACCGACATTCTCGCCAAGGCCTCGACCTTCGTGAAGCCGGGCGGGCGTCTGGTCTATGCGACCTGCAGCTTCCTGATGGAGGAGGATGAAGACCGCGTCTCGGAATTCCTGTCCGGCCATCCGGAGTTCACCGAGGAAGATGCCGCCGAGGCCGCCATCGCGTCCGGCCTGCTGACCGATGAAGGCGCAGCCATGGTGCGCAACTATCGCGGGCCGTCCGGAAGTGTTCGGCTCACGCCGCGCCGGGCAGAAACGGACGGGTTCTTCTTCGCGGTGCTCAGGAAAGCCTAGTTTCCGCTGACGATTTTCTCGCCGGAATAAGTGGAGATGGCACCAAGGAATTTGGTGACTTCCTCGCGTTCTTCGAGGGTCAGTTCCGGGCGCCAGATGTCGAACAGGAGAACGACGCGGGTCTCGCTCGCGTCATTCTTCGCTTCATGTTCGACACTGTCGTCGAAGATGCAGACTTTGCCTTCCTTCCACTGCCGGGTCTCGCTGCCGACCCGCAGCCAAGCCGGGCCGGGAACAAGAACTGGCAAATGGCAAATGAGCCGCGTATTGATCAGTCCGTGATGCGGCGGAATGTGCGCGCCGGGCTTCAGAAGGGAGAACAGCACCGACGGTGCCTGACCGGGCAGGCGGTCCAGCGGAATCTTGTCGAAGGCCGCCGCGGTAACCGGACAGCGCGCGCAGTTTTCCTCAACCCGTTCGCCGTCTTTCCAGAGGTAAAAGGCGCTCCAGTCGTCATTGCCGACAAGTTTGTGGCTCTTCACATTCGGCTGGCTGTTTGCCCGCTCCAGATAGGGCCGGAAGGCCTGATGATCAGACAGAACGCCCATGAGTTCGTTCTTGATCTCCGGCGTCTTTGCCTCAAGGCCCGGCACCCAGTCGAAGTCCGACGTGTCATAGAACTGTATCTGCGGCAGGCCGGGGAAATAGTATTTGGTCGGCTGCTGAAGATAGATACCGGACTTGCCCAGCAGGATGTCCACCGACTGGTCAAACCGGCTTGTCCGCTGCGCTTTCGGGAGTTCGCCTTCGATGAAGGCCTCATAGCCCTGGGCATATTCGCCGAGCCTGGCCTGAGCCCGCTGAACGCCTTGCTGGAAACCCGCTGCGACCTGGCCGCCGGAAAGCTGGATGGCCTGAAGCGCGCTGGAATAGGCCCGGCTTGCGTCTTGTGTGCGTCCGGCAGCGTGCTGCACATCGCCCAGAAGCAGCAAGGTCCCGATGTCTTTCGGCGTTTCGCTCAGAACCGACAGCAGAAGGGCCGCGGCGGCGTCAAACCGGCCGGCGCGCGCATGTTCGAATGCCGCTTGTTTGCGGCTTTCAAGGGGAAGCGTGGTTGTCATAAGGGCAGGAAATGCCGGTCCGGAAGCAGGGTCAAGCGCTGGCAGCGCCGCAGCCGCATCTTGATATGGACGAATCCCTCATCCTCGGCTAAGCGGCGCCATGACTGACCAGAGACACGAACGCGCCCTTATCGTCGACTTTGGAAGCCAGGTGACTCAGCTGATCGCCCGGCGTCTTCGCGAGAGCGGCGTCTATTGCGAAATCCACCCCTTCAACAAGGTCGATGCCGCCTTTCTGGCAGACTATGACCCGCAGGCGATTATCCTCTCCGGCGGTCCGTCCAGCGTCACCTGGGACGACAGCCCCCGCGCGGACGATGCCGTTTTCAGCCTCGGCGTTCCGGTCCTCGGCATCTGCTATGGCCAGCAGGTCATGATGGAACAGCTGGGCGGCAAAGTCGAAAGCGGCACCAGCCGCGAATTCGGCCGGGCTTTCATCGAGAAAGTTGTCGACAATCCGATCCTCGAAGGTCTGTTCCACGCCGGCGATCATGAGCAGGTCTGGATGAGCCACGGCGACCACGTCGCCGAGATGGCGTCCGGTTTCGGTGTCATCGCAAAATCCCCCGGCGCGCCTTACGCCATCATCGCGGATCCCGAGCGCCGCTTCTATGGTACGCAGTTCCACCCGGAAGTCGTCCACACGACCCATGGCCGGCAACTGCTCCGCAACTTCACGCACGGCGTTGCGGGCCTGAAAGGCGACTGGACGATGGCGGCCTACCGCGCCGAGGCTGTCCAGAAGATACGCGAGCAGGTCGGAGACGGGCGCGTGATCTGCGGTCTGTCCGGCGGCGTCGATTCCTCGGTCGCGGCTGTTCTGATCCATGAAGCGATCGGTGACCAGCTGACGTGCGTCTATGTCGACCACGGTCTGATGCGGGCAGGGGAAAGCGATCAGGTCGTGAACCTGTTCCGCGAACACTACAATATTCCGCTCGTCCATGTAGACGCTTCGGAGCTCTTCCTCGGCAAGCTCGAAGGCGTCACCGATCCGGAGCGCAAGCGGAAGATTATCGGTGGCCTGTTCATCGACGTGTTCGAAGACGAGGCCAAGAAGATTGGCGGTGCGGATTTCCTGGCGCAGGGCACGCTGTATCCGGACGTCATCGAAAGTGTCTCAGCCCTTGGCGGGCCGAGCGTCACGATCAAGAGCCATCATAATGTCGGCGGCTTGCCTGAGCGCATGAACATGAAACTGGTCGAGCCGCTTCGTGAGCTGTTCAAGGACGAAGTTCGTGCGCTTGGCCGGGAACTCGGCCTGACCGACGCCTTCGTCGACCGCCACCCATTCCCGGGACCTGGCCTCGCCATCCGCATCCCAGGCGAGATTACGCGCGAGAAGGCCGACACGCTCCGCAAGGCCGATGCGATCTATATCGAGGAGATCCGGAAGGCCGGGCTCTACAATGAAATCTGGCAGGCCTTCAGCGTTCTGCTGCCCGTGAATACGGTCGGCGTCATGGGCGATGAGCGGACCTATGAAGCCGTCCTCGCGCTGCGGGCCGTCACGTCGACAGATGGTATGACGGCGGACTATTATCCGTTCGAGCACGATTTCCTGGGCCGCGTCGCCACGCGCATCATCAATGAGGTCAAAGGCGTCAACCGCGTTGTCTACGACGTGACATCCAAGCCGCCCGGTACTATCGAGTGGGAATAGGGTACGCGCGATGAACACCAATAAACGTATCGTTGTGTCCAGCGATCACGCTGACATCGAACTTCGCAAGACGATCGCCGCGCATGTCGCGGCTCAGGGCTGGGACGTGATCGACATCGGGCCGATGACGTCAGAAAGCACCCACTATCCGATCCATGGCGAAGCTGCGGCTCAGAAAGTGGCCTCCGGCGAGTGCCAGCTCGGCATCATCGTCTGCGGCACCGGGCAGGGCATCATGATGGCGGCCAACAAGGTGAAAGGCATCCGCTGCGGCGTTTGCAGCGATACCTTCTCGGCAAGAATGATCCGCCAGCACAATGACGCGAACATGCTCTCGCTCGGCGCGCGGGTGATTGGCGAAGGCCTCGCCCTGGATATCGTGGACGCGTTCCTGACCGCCGAATTCGAAGGCGGACGCCACGGAACGCGCGTCGACATGATCAAGGCACTCGAGGAATAGCGTCAGCCTGAAACAGGGGCTTTGCGCCGGTTTGCGGCATCGTAAGGCAGACTTGTGTTGGAATGCTCTGGCACTTCTGTTTCGATACACCACATTCGAGAACACCTGAGTTCACGACAGGAGTCCCCCATGAAAACCGTTTTGATGCGCCCTCTCTTCGCCGCCGCTGCACTTGGCGTTGCAGCCTGTTCGCCGCCGGCGCCCGCTGCAATGTCCACGCTGGATGGCGACTGGACCGTCGATTCCGGCGCGTCCCGGTTTTCATTCGTTTCGGTGAAAGCCGGCACTCTGGCCGAGGCCCACACTTTCAGCGGCCTGATGGGCACGGTGATGGCCAATGGCGATGCCGAGATCGAAATTCCGCTCTCCTCTGTAGAGACCAATATCGATATCCGGAACGAGCGCATGCGCGAATTCCTGTTCGAAACGAAAACCTATCCGGAAGCGACGGTCACAACCAAACTGAACCCGGCCGTCTTCACAGACCTGGCGATTGGCGACGCGGTGAATGTACCGGTGACTGCCACCCTGGACCTGCATGGCGAGACGCAGGAAATCGACACCGACCTGCAGGTGACGCGGATCGGGGCGGACAAGGTTCAGGTCGAAACGAGCGTACCGATCATCGTCAACGCTGCAGACTTCGGGTTGGACGGCGGCGTCGAAAAGCTGCGGGAGTTGGCAAACCTTCCGGGCATTACACCGGAAGTGCCGGTCACTTTCTCCATCGTTTTCACGCGCTGACCCTGTAGCCATTGCTTTTGTCCCGGCCTAGGAAAGGGCCGGGAGGAAATACAATGGAACAAGCTGGCGACTTCCTCGAAGAAAGCCGTGCGCTTTATGGTCTGCTGGTCAACCGGCCAGACGCGGACTTCGGCAAAGTGACCCAGTTCAAAGGCTGGCAAATCGACGACGTGCTCCGGCACCTTCACTACTGGAACTGGATGGCGGAGCTGCAGCTGGCGGACGAAGCGCGCCTGGAAACCGAGCTGGCCGCGGTAGGCAAGCACGGCATGCGTAACCGCGAACAGGCGCATGCAGGAGACGCGGCGGGACGCGACTTGCTTTCAGCTTGGTGGGATCAGGCTCAGGCGACCGCCGCAGCGTTCACCAAAGCCGATCCGAAAGCCCGTCTGAAATGGGCCGGGCCGTCGATGAGTGCCCGGTCATCCATCACCGCGCGCCTGATGGAAACCTGGGCGCACGGGCAGGAGATTTATGACGTGCTGGGAGCCGCACGGGTCGATCATGACCGGATCCGGAATATCGTCGTTCTCGGCGTCAACACGTATGGCTGGACCTATCAGGTCCGCCAGGAACAGCCGCCCGGACCGATGCCTTTCATCAGACTGATCGCGCCCTCCGGTGACGAATGGACGTTTGGCGATGACGATGGAGAAAACCTTATTGAAGGCCGCGCAACAGAATTCTGCCAGGTCGTCACACAGACGCGCAACGTCAAAGACACCGCCTTGCGTGTGACGGGACCGATTGCGGAAGACTGGATGTCCAAGGCGCAGTGTTTTGCAGGCGGGCGAAACGATCCCCCCGCGCCGGGAACGCGCTTTCGCAGCCCTGTTACTGCCTGAGACGAATTCACCACACGTGCGGACATGGACAAGCCGGGCAGGGGCTGTCAGTTCTGCGCCAGCAAATTGGAGGCAAACCGGATGTCGGTCATCAAACTCGAAAAACAGGGCCCAATCGTCATCATGACACTCAACCGGCCGGACGCGATGAATGCGCTCGGTCAGGACGGAGATGGAAAGGCGATTGCCGCCGCATGCGCGGAAATCACCGCGGACCCCGAAATCCGCTGCGCCATCCTGACAGGTGCGGGCCGGGCCTTCTCTGCCGGCGGCGATGTGAAAGCGATGCAGAACAAGACCGGCGCATTCGGCGGAAAGCCGCATGACATCCGCGAAGGCTACCGCCGGAATATCCACGTGATTGTCCGCTCCCTCTATAATCTGGAAGTGCCGCTGATCTCGGCCATCAATGGCCCGGCAATTGGCCTGGGCTGTGACGTGGCCTGTATGGCCGACATCCGCATCGCCTCAGAGAAAGCGAAGATGGGCGTGACGTTCCTGAAGCTCGGCCTGATCCCCGGTGATGGCGGCGCCTGGCTGCTTCCGCGCCTGATCGGTTCGTCCCGGGCGGCGCAGCTCCTCTTCACCGGCGATGTCATCGACGCGCAGACGGCGTGCGAGTGGGGGCTTGTCTCTCAGGTCGTGCCGGCTGACCAGCTGATGGACGAAGCTATGAGCCTGGCCAAGCGGATTGCCGGACAGCCGCCGCAGGCCCTGCGCCTTGCAAAGACGCTGATGCGTCAGGGCGCGACGACCTCGTACGACACGATCATGGAAATGTCCGCCGCAGCGCAGGCTCTGATGCACGAGACGGACGATCATATGGAAGGCGTCAACGCCATCCTCGAAAAGCGCACGCCGGACTTCAAAGGCGAATAAAGGCTACTTCACGACTCCCTCGCCGTAGAGCGCGTCAATATCGCTCACGGTGAGGCCGAGGTCTTCCAGCACAGCGCGTGTGTGCTCTCCCAGTTTCGGTGATGGTCCCTTTGGGCCGTCATCGGCGCCCGGGAACCGCACAGGAGAGGCCGGGGAGGGGAAGGTGGTGCCATCGCCCTTGCTGCTTGGCACTTCGACAATGGCGCCAGCGGCCTTCGTCTGCGGGTCTTCCGCCACTTCCGCGAGTGTCTGAACCGGTGCCCAGGCAATGGATTGCTCGTCGAGGCGGGCCGAGATTTCCGCTTTCGTGAATTTCGCAAAGCCCTCATCGATGATGTCGACCAGATCTGATGCGTTCTGCCTGCGGGCTTTGGAACTCGTGAAACGGGGATCTTCAATCAGGTCTTCGCGGCCGATTACCTTGCACATCGGCACCCAGTCCACATCTCCCTGACGCTGAACAATGCAAATCCAGCTATTGTCCTTCGTCTTGAAGAAATTGGTCATCGGCACGTTCTGCTCATGGCGGCTCTTCGTCGAGGCGACCCGGTTGAAGAAGAGCTGGATCGCGAAGTCGGAGCCAAGCGCATAGAGGCCCGCCCGGAACAGCGACGACTCCACCAGGCGTCCCTTGCCAGTGCGTGTGGCTTCAACAAGCGCCGCACAGATGCCGGCAGCGGTGGCCATTGAGGTCGTGTGATCGCCGAATGCCGTGCGGAGCGGGAAGGGTTCTTGCCCTTTTGGAACCGTCAACGCGCTAACCCCGGTACGGCTCCAGAAGCTGGCCACGTCGAATCCCGGCCGGTCGGCATCCGGGCCCTGAAGGCCGTAGCCGGTGAGCGAGCAGTAAACGAGCTTCGGATTGATCTTGCTGAGTTCTTCATAGCTGAGGCCGGACCGCTCCAGCCCGCCGGGACGCACATTGGTGAGGAAGACATCTGCCTCTTCCACCATTTTACGGAGCAGCTTCTGGCCCTCAGGTTTCGACGTATCGACGGCAATGGATTTCTTGCCGCGATTATCGAAGTCGAAGACCGGATTGTCCTGAAGGTCCGTGCCCAGGGTCCGGAAGAAAATCCGGATCGGATCGCCGCCTGGCGGTTCGACTTTTACAACGTCGGCGCCCCAGTCGCTGAGGATCGATCCTGCCCCCGGGGCTGCCATGTAAGTCGCGTATTCAATGACCTTTATGCCCTCGAGCATGGGACCTCTCCTCCGGAATTCTTATCGTTTTCCCGGCAACTCTCGGACACTCCGGGCCGAATGGCCAGACCTTCCGCAAAGAGAGCGGGGCAGGCGAGCGCAGATCAGGGCTTGCCTGCCGCGCCCGGATCGTGAAAACAGCCGTTTGCTGCGGAGGAGTGGCAGAGTGGTTGAATGCGGCGGTCTTGAAAACCGTTGAGCCTTTACGGGTTCCGGGGGTTCGAATCCCTCCTCCTCCGCCAGCGCAAATAATTTGTTCCTGCGGCCCGTCTTTTCGCTTTACCAGCGGTTTCGCACTTCTTCCGCAAAACCGGGCAGGGCGTCGATCTTCAGCACCGAGCCATCGTCCAGCATCACGTCCCCAGAAAACAAACCAAACACCTGATCCTGGGAAGTTTTGAACAAGCCGAGGTCTGTCGTGTGGTGCCGATTGACGATCGGCTCGAAGTGGAGCTCGAACCGGCCATCATTACTGGTGAAGCGCCAAGGCGCCGAATCCGGCGGACCTTCCGGCATATGGAACGTCACCTGATCCAGCTTGTGCGCCTTCCCATCCACAAAAACCATGTTTTCTGACGCCGCGGACGTATCACCAAAGCCGTAGCCTATATTGAAGCCCACGCAGCGGTTGCCGCACATCCCGGAGGCAGAGCCCCAGTACCAGACATTGCTGTAAGTCCACACGCCTCGCCCCCAATCCAGGACGCCAAAGGCGGAGTCCGGCGTGAACTGATGGACATCACTGCCGATCCTGATTTCTCCGGTGGCTGGAAGGCAATTGATCTTCTGATTGTAGTAGAATGCCTTGGGCGCATTGGCGAAGGGCGTCGCGATGACCATACGGTCCATCTGAGGCTGGGCGAGCCACAATTCCCCCTTCAGTCCGCGCCCACCATCGAAGCGAGGCGCATCCACGATCAGGCGGCGTCCACCTTCCTCGTGCAGAAAGCTCAGCGACATGTCTTTGTGTTTCTGGACGATGTCGCCGCGGTCGGCGGACGCAGGCAGGCCCATCCGGCCCATGGGAAAAGGGATGACAGCGCCGTCATTCACTGCCGTCCCGCTCTTCAGGTCCATCCAGGACGTGCCGAGAAAGCCAAGATAGGCATTGTCGGCAACAGTCAGGGCAAGGCCGAAGTCCGGTGTGAGGATACAGTAATAGTCCCACTCCTTGATCCGGAGGCCGTTGGCCCGGATCGCAGACCTCTCATATTGACGAACTTCTGCGGCGGACCAACCACGCTCAACCAAGCGGCCGCACGCATCGAGCAGGGGGCCTTCTCCAAGTCTTTGTTGCATTCCGGTCGTTCCCCCTGATCGTGCTAATAGCGGTCTTCGCTCGCTCTGATTGATGATCTCTCTCTTCACCTGCGTTTCCGGGATCCGGCAAGAGCGCAGCTTGAAAAGATGTAAACAACCGGTAACCGTAATCTCCGGATCCTTCAGGTGAGGTTCATAAGGCCTGCACCACACTATGCTACAGAGGGTTCGCTGGAGGGCAGAAAAGCCGTCCCAAAGGGTCATCAAATG
>MDTG01439569.1_pt1 | contig 13497 bp, 11 predicted proteins | sample 811421 | NCBI WGS metagenome assembly MDTG01 (sample SAMN05326645, study PRJNA326480) | marine metagenome | isolation source: seawater | place: Pacific Ocean: South East | collected 2011 | reverse complement strand
GTTTTATCCCCTAATATCAATCATTTCTTTGTCACAGCATTACAACAACGGTGCAGTGTGGTGACTAATCCAGAAAATGGAGAGACTGTGATTATTGATGGTGGCGGTGATTCTGATCGTATAATCAAATGGCTAGACCATGGAATTGGTGATTCTGACTATGAAATTGGAGAATACTCTGGGGAAAGAAAAGTAGTTGCTCTATTGAACACCCATGCCCATTTTGACCATAGTGGAGATATTCCATATTTCAAAGAGCATTATGGATTAGAATGGTGGCTTCATCAGGACGATTTTTTCTTGCAAAGTCTAGCTAAAGAATCAGCCAAGCGATACGGGTTCAGTTTGCCTGAACCAGCAGTTGCTGAAAATACCTGGAATAATGGAGAAATGCACTCTTTCGCAGGTATGGAATTTCAAATAATACACACACCAGGTCACACTTTAGGTGGTTGTTGTTTGAGATTGATCGTAAATGATGGCCCAGACCATCTTTTTGCAGGAGATACTTTATTTCAAGGTTCAATAGGTCGCACCGATTTACCAAATTCCGGTGGTAATTTGGATTTACTTCTAAGGATGATAAGAGAAAGATTGTGGCCGCTCGATGATGAAACTATAGTTCACCCTGGACACGGACCACTAACTACTATAGGGGTTGAAAAAAATACAAATCCTTTCCTTAATGATGGATTTAGAGGCAGAGGTGCTTGGCTCTAAATCATGACATCATGGATGAAAGAGCAGATTCCAAAACAGGCAAAGCTTCTTCCCAAGTTGATACTATCCCGTAATCAGCATGAGCGAAGATTGGTGCATCTGCATCTTTGTTAATGGCTACGATATACTTTGAAGATCTCATTCCAGCAAGGTGTTGTATTGCTCCTGAAATTCCAACGGCAATATACAGATTTGGATTGACAGTTTTTCCAGTTTGGCCAACTTGCATAGAGTGTGGAATGTCATCCCAAGTGTCAACAGCCGCTCTAGATGCTCCAACGGCCGCCCCCAATACATCTGCTACTTTCTCTAGGTGGCTGAAGTTATCAGGACTTCCCATGCCTCTTCCTCCAGAGATGATGATGTTGGCTTCTGATACATCAAGTCTTGATGATGCTCTAGCAATTACATCTTGCACTGCAGTAGCAACATCTCCGGATTGATCCACAACTGAAACATCAGAGGCTGCTGAGTTAGCACTTGCAAATACATTTGCTCTGATTGAAATAGCAACATCACCACTAACCGAGACAGTCTGCATGGCTTTTCCTGAATAAATAGGGCTAGTCAGATTATTACCACTTATACCTACGACGTCTTGAACTACTGATATGTTTCTTCTTGCAGCTAATCTAGCCAAGAGATCTTTTGATTGTGGTGTTGCTGCTGCAAATATTACTCCGTTTGGAGCAGCGGCGTCGATTGCTTGAGTCCATGAAGACGCGTCGTAGTTAGAGAAACAGTCACCTTTGACTGCGATTACTCTAGAGGCTCCCTCATATCCTGCATTATCTGCGATTGATGAATCTGAACAAGGAACAACAACGACTGGGTTTGTTCCCATGTTTATTGCTGCAGTTACTAATTCTCCAGTTACTGGAGATACATTTCCGTTACTTACTTCTGCGATTACTATACTTTCACTCATGTTTACACCTCAGATTACATTTGCTTCATCACGTAGCAGTTTAGCTACTTCTTCAGCGGATCCTCCTCCACTGTATTTCTTTCCTTCAGGCTTTGCTGGAGGAGGAGTTTGATTGACAATTTGAATTGTCGAGGATGGAGCGGAAACACTCATCAAGTTGACTTGCGCTCTTTTTGCCATCATTATCCCTTTTACATTCGGTTTGCGTACTTTCAGACTACCCTTGTCGCAAGAAATAACTGCGTTACCAGGTACTGAAATTATTGCAGTCCCTTTTTCAGATGGTGAGTGAACAGTAACTCCTGCCGAAAAGTCAGTATTAATAATGTTAGAAACACTTGCCCAACCTAGTTTTTCTGCAACACCTGGCCCAGTTGATCCAGCACCAGTATCTGCTGCTGTTTTGCCACAATATACAACTTCTGCACCAAGTTCAGTTACTGCATTTGAAAGTGCAGTTTGAATTGCATTCGAGTCAAGTTCGCCCCAAGAATCATCCCAAACTCTGACGATTTCATCAACGCCAATGGCTTTAGCATCTTTCAGAACTTTATCTGCTTCAGCAGGTCCCAATGTTACAGCAGTGACGCTTCCTCCAGCGGCTTCTTTGTGCTGTAAAGCGGTTTCAATAGCAAACTCATCATATGGGCTAATTACCCATTTAACAGCGGATAAATCCACTCTGTCTCCACTAACAACAATTCTAGCATTCGTATCAGGAACGCGCTTAACCAGTACCACGATATTAGGCATCTTATTCACCATAGTCCCATTGGGGTTACCACCGCCACAGAAAGGCCGTTCATGAACCTTGTCTAATCATTTAGTGAGCTCATTCACGCGCTCTAAAGTTTCTGGTTTATTTTCAAAGTGCTTTGTTACAGCATTTAATCCTCTTGAAAGGCCGTTTGCAACAGCCATTTTTACATCAAAAGGATGTATTTTACCATTTGCAATTGCTTGTTTTATAGAATCTAAGTCATTCCAGGTGGATGGTTCTCCGTATTCCGGCTTTGGAGTAATCACGAGTTCTCCAAGTTCTGGTAAAATTATGTGCTGTATTAACTCATAAACTGGTGAATCCTGATTTTCTGGATCAAGGTATGCTTTCCTCATCTTTTTAGATAATTTCTTTTCAGTGTCATGAAGCAATATAGCTCCATTAGGATCGGATTTGCTCATTTTGTGGTCAAAAGATTCCATCCTAGCACCTGTAGATTTCAGTCCTGAAATGATTGGAGTGTGTAAACATGTAGCTTTGTACCAATTCCATCTATCTGCCACATCTCTCATGTACATGTGAGCCTTTCTTTGATCCATTCCTCCTATTGCGACATCAATATTCATCTCAAATATGTCTGCAGCCTGGAGGGCTGGGTAAAAGAATCTTGATAAGTCTCCGTCAGAAGAATCTTCGCTCCTACCCATAATAGAAAATGTTCTGCGAACTCTTGCCAGGCTCATATTTTTTGAACATCGCAAGACTCTTGCCCAATAATCGCCAGATTCCATTATGCTGGATGCCCATACAAATCTCAATTCACCAGGGCCTTCTCCTTCAGGCGGATAATCCAAAAGCGCTCTGAAAGTTTCTTCCATGTATCTCGCAGTGAGTTGGATGTCCTCCATTTTACCATTGAACTTGTCATTAACCCAAGCATGCCAATCTGCTAAGAAAATGAGTACATTCGCTTTTGCTTCAATCATTCTTTTTAGTTGTAAAGACAGAACTTTCCAACCGATGTGTGCCTTTCCAGATGGTTCAAACCCAACATAGCATCGAATTATACCGTCACCACCAGCAGATGTATTATCTGCTAAACAATTGACTAAGTGGTCTATGCCAACAGATTCATCAACACTTCCAATCATAAGGTTCAATCTTTCTATAGACTCATTGTCGAGTTCTGCAACACGTGGGCAACGCTCGACGAGACTATCCATTTCTTTCACCTAGTTGAATAATTTATTCAATTTCTCAGACAATGATAACGCCCTAGTACCGTTTCCTTCATCGAGTTTTTGTTGAATCTGTGAGATTAAATCTTCAGCTTGTTCTTTTTGTTCATCGGTAACATTGTTACTAATTTCCATAAATTTTCGAGCCATGTTGATTGCAGATTTAGATTTAGATATTTTCTTACCTGCTTCTTTTGCTTTGTCTCCTCTCTGTTTTCCGTTATATCCAGTTGTCTGATCCAAGAAAGTTGACCATCTCTTACGTGACTCCATTGCCTTTTCTCTACCGCCATCTTTGGATAGATAATCAGACAAATCTTTTCCACTAACTTGTTCGACGTCAACCTTTAATTTGCCTTCAGCAGTATATACTCCAGATACTTTAGTCATGATTCCAAATGACGCAGTAAAGTTACCATCTGCATCAACTTCTACATTATCAAAAAATTCTGTTGCTAATTTTGCTAATCCGGCGTTTCCACCAATAGATTTCATTACTCCACGCTTGACTTCAAATGTCTCCATACTTTTGCCTGGAATAAATGGGAAATAAGTTCTCCCGTCAATAGTGGTTTTTTTGCGGGGGCTTTTTGGCTAATGTCCCCTCGCCGGACTATGCGCAGAATTGCAATTTTGTTATTTGTAATTCTGACTATTCCTCTTCTTGTTGTTGCATCTCCAGATTCAACTGTCGAAATAAAATATGAAAGGAAAATCGCAAATATGGATATCGGAATAAATGGTGGTGCTGTATCGCCACTTGGAGAAACCGTTCTTCTCTTTGGAGCCGATGGATATGCGCATCTAATTTCAGCTGAAAGGGCAGAAAATTACGATTTAGATGTAAGCCTTGAAAATGAAACCACTGAACATCTTCACGCAGCATCTTGGCATCCTGCTGGTAAAAGCGCACTGATTGTCGGAGAATCAGGAGTCGTACTGAGATATAATTCAACTAATTACGGACTTTCTGAAGCAGAGGGTTCGTTTGCTGTAAGCGGTAAAGATATACGAGCAGTTCAATTCACTCCAGGTTCTTCAGTGGCTTACTTAGGAACAGATGATGGACAAATTTGGAAATATTACGCTGATACATTTGAGATGATAAACAATGAAGCAACTTCAAGAATAACAGATATTTCCTGTATGAAAAATGAAAATATCTGTTTAGTATCTACTGTTAGTGACGGAATTGCAGTAATCGATCAAGCAGACACAGTTACTTGGCTTTCAAATACTAGATTTGATACATGGATTGGGCTAAGTTGCGCAGATCCATTTATGACTTCTTGCACAGCATTTGCAAGCGGTAAGAAGACTGCAGAGATTGATGTAGATACTCAAGATTCAGAAAAATCAAGTATCGGTGAAATCACAATTATTGGCGAATTGGAGGGTGATTTTGTTGCAGTTGATGAAGGCCATGATTCTTCAACAATAGTTGGAGCTGGCCCAATGTCACTATTGAGATATACTCAGTACACTCAAAAATCGTTCTTGATGTTTTCAAATAAAGATGCAACAGATTCTGATGTTTATCTTGGAGGGGATAGTTATGGATTCGCATGGGAGAATTCCAAGAATTCGGGATTCTTGGTCACATCATATGGTAGAGTAGTATCGTTTTCTCCTGCAGAGGAAGAAACAGCCGGATTTGTACCCGGAATAGTGATATTTTTGATTGCGATTAGCGTCCCTGGTGTCTTTATTGGAATGATTTATTGGAATAGCCCGTGGTTACAAAAGAAGTATGCACAGTTGTTTAAACGAAATAAATCGAGTAAGAAATAATAGATAACATTCATTTGATTAAGCCATTCCCCCCGTATCATGGAACCGTTTGAAGGCCTCGACTTTTACGACATCGAATCGCTTCTTACTGAAGAAGAGATAATGATTAGAGATATGGTCAGAGACTGGGTAGATGAAGAAGTTCTGCCTAAGATTGAAAAAGCATGTGAAGAAGGTGTATTCCTTGATGAATGGCGTGTAGCTCTAGGTGAAATGGGTGTATTGGGTGCTCCTCTGAAAGGTTATGGCTGTCCAGGTTTATCCTATGTCGCATATGGGTTAATCTGCCAAGAATTAGAACGTGGAGATTCAGGATTACGTTCCTTTGCCAGCGTTCAAGGTTCTTTAGCAATGTACCCGATTTGGGATTTCGGAAGTGAAGAGCAAAAAGAACACTATCTTCCAAAGATGACCTCCGGCGAATGGATTGGATGCTTTGGACTTACTGAACCAGATTATGGTTCAAATCCCGGTGATATGATTACTAAAGCAGAAGATATGGGCGATCACTACCTTTTGAACGGAGCAAAAATGTGGATTACTAATGGTACAATTGCTGACTTGGCTATTGTATGGGCTAAACTTGACGGAGTTATTAGAGGATTTATCGTAGAAAAAGACGATGAAGGTTTCAGCGCTCCAGAGATGAAAGGAAAACATTCTCTGAAAGCAAGTGTAACCAGTGAACTGGTTTTCCAAGATTGTAAAATTCCAAAAGATAGAATTCTACCTGGTGTGAAGGGACTAAGAGGTCCATTTTCATGTTTGAATAATGCAAGATTCGGTATATCATGGGGAGCATTAGGTGCTGCAATGTCTTGTTTCCATTCAGCAAAAACCTACGCACTTTCAAGGATCCAATTCGGAGTTCCTATCGCTTCTTATCAACTTGTTCAAAACAAGTTGGCTTGGATGCTAAGAGAGATTACCAAAGGACAATTACTAGCATATCATCTTGGTAAAAAGAAGGACGATGGCACCTGGTTCAATGAACAAATAAGCCTGGCAAAAATGAATAACGTGGATATTGCGTTAGAAATAGCGAGAGTTGCTAGAGATATACACGGAGCCAATGGTATTCTTGATGAATATCCAGTTATGAGGCACATGGCTAACCTTGAGTCAGTTAAGACATATGAGGGTACACATGATATCCACAATTTGATTCTGGGCAGATACATTACTGGCATCCAATCATTTACACGAAATTCGTGATTCATGGACCAGTCCAAGTACTGCAATACTTGAATTGTGAACTGTTAATGGCGTTGTCATAGATATCAATTTGCTTTACAGATTTACCATCTGACCACTCGCCCATATATCTCGCATCATCATTATTCTGTAATGTTTCAAAAGCTAAGTATGCATTAGATGTATCATTATTCGCCATCGAAAACAACCAGTCTCCTTGACTAACAACTCTGCGATAAAATCCCCAATCTGCTAATGTATCGTGTGTTTCTGTTGCTTGTAAGTAATGACTTGCAACAAGTCTTGGAAATCCATGCCTATCACTTGGAATCTCTAAAAGAAGCGCCTTTGGACCTAATAATTTTTGGTGATGTACTCCAAAACAGTCTGAAACACTCATGTCGTCCTCACTAACTGCAACATGAGCTACAAAATTCTCGGGAATTAAGCTAAGATCTACTTGTAAATCTTCTTGGACAGGTCTAGCATATGGTGCTTCGAGATCCACTACTAATGAATCTGAACCCCATCCTTTCTCTAATGCCCAATCCAGAACAATAAATGAATATCCTGCACCCAAACTATGTCCTCCGACAAGTAAGAAGTCAGTGTTGACCTTTCCATCAATCAATTCTTCTAGATACTCTAGTGCTGAATATATTGCAACAGTTCTTGGCACGTGGAACGGATGATTTGACATTCCATCCTCCTCATGCAACACATATGTGTCGTGTCCATCAGGCCAAACGTCAGACGGGTATTGGATATATGCTACAGATATTCCTCTGCTTGCAAGGGTTTCTACCCAGTCGGTATAAGATGAATATCCCGGATTAGCAAAACCATGAAGAATAATTGCTAACGGAATTTCTTTGTTCGAATCTACTTCAGGCTGTGCCAAATAAATGGAGAAATCAATGTCTCCTTCAATGTCTCCCCTTATCTTCTGGACTTCTTCAGGCATAGGATATTCATACCTTGTTACCTCTATAGAATAATTGCTAGAGGGCAAATCAATTTCAGGAGGATGGGGTGCAAGTCCGGATATTGCCTGTAGCCCGGGTGTAATTAGGAATATTGCGAATATTACTAAAATATAATTACAAATTATTGAAATTCTTTTCTTATTTGATTTCAATATATTTTTTGGAATACCATATATCTTGAAAGATAGTATGAGGATAAGAAATCCATAAAGAGTGGGTAAAAGAACAAAGGCTCCTCTCATGTATGCCATGTCCAAGAGTGTGAAAACCACAAGTAATCCAAACACTAAGCCAACAGAAAAAGTTGCTAACATAATAAAAATTGGGTTCTCAGATCTGTTGTATACTAATGCTGTTAAAGTTAGAATAATAGTCAAAGCAAACACTAAACTTCTATTTTCTCTTAAGTAAAGAGTAAGTTCCAGTGTTCTAATTGCCATAGGCCAGAAGGCACCTCCCAAATCATCACCGAGTAGTAACAGAATTATCGGCTCAATAAATGCAATAACAAATCCTGCAACTGCAATAATTGCAAAGTACTTACTTTTGGGCATTTCCATGCCATCAACACCTATCAAACATCAGGCAATAATCCTATTTTGGACAATCCCGACCATACAGGGTTTAACCAGCCAGGGATAAACCTGTGTCTTAGATAGACAGCTGCAGCCAATGATAGTTTTTGGAATTTGTTCAATTTTACTCTTTTTGTGAAAACGTCGCCCTGTTGTCTTTCAATTTGCTTCAGAATTTTGTCATAGAAAGCAATCATCGCTGCTGGAGAATATCTAGTTCTTCTTGGTAACAACGGTAGCAATTGTTTTGCTTCTTCTAGATAGGTTCTAGCTCGCTTTGCGTAATGATGAATGTAAGGCTCCCATGTCTTGTTAAGGACTACGTCACCATTCAATTCTGCCTCAGTAATACCATTAGATTCTAATTCGTTAAGTGGGAGATAAACTCTGTTTCTTTGGATATCTTCTCCAACATCCCGAAGTACGTTGGTTAGTTGCATGAATATGCCCCACGATTCTGCGTACTTTCTTGCAAGTTGATCTTCATATCCATAAATCTCTATGCACATTAATCCAACTACACTCGCAACTCTGTAACAGTAAACATACAATTCATCGAAGGTACGATATCTGTTGTTGTAAAGGTCGTCTTCCATACCAGTTATCAGATCATCAAATACGCTTCTAGGAATATTATATCGGTTAACAGTATCTTTCAATGCCAGGAAAACAGGATCTGTGCTGCTTGTTGTTGAATAACATGTAGACAATTTCTTTCTGAAGAAGAATAGTTGTGTTATTTTCTCAAGATAGAGGTCTTCTTGAAGAATAGTGTCCTTATTCTGTAATGCTTCTAATTGCTCTCTGTATGCGACAGCCTCTGGATCCATCTCTCCCATTGAGCCAGGGAATCTATCTTGCCAATCCCCATCTGCAATGTCATCGGCTCTCCTACAGAATGCATATACTGCACACATTGCTAATCGCTGTTCTTCTGGTAAGTATTTGAATGAGTGATAGAAATTTCCAGCCTCTCTCATTGTAAGTTCTTCACAATATGAATAAGCTAACTTCAACAATTCAACAGGTGGGTCGCGTGCCCATATTGGAGCGTCTAGATGAATAAATGGGTCAATTAGTTCGTCTTGTTCACCAATTATTCCGACGAATGCAGCACCCTCTCTCAATGCTTCCATTGCTGTTATGCTTACAGCCTTTACCGCATCGGCGGTTAAGTTCACTGCGGCTCTTAACTTAGATGCAGCACCTTCTTTTTTCACGCCAAATTCACTGGAAGCTCCTCCTTTCAAAGGAAATAGCAAATCCAACGGTTTTCGGCGTTCCAACATGTCGCTCAGACTAATTGGAACCTTACTCACTTATCAGTGTGAGGGTTATTTGGATATTTTTTCATGAATAGATTAAAGCAATTTATCTGGTGAATCCTTGTTCTTTTCCAATAGCCTTTTCACGCCCCCAGGAATTAGTAACGCTTTGATTATTTTTTTCGCATATTTCTTGATCTCTTCTCTGACAACTTTGATTCTATCTGAAGAATCTAAAACATTTCCAGTTCTAAGTAAAGTTACGGTTCTTTGTGCAATTAGTACAGGTAATAAACATGAAGCCTTGAGTCTGAATTGGCCTTTTGGTATCATCTTAATGTAATCAGATGCAGCATCTAAGTGTTCATTTGTTAGGTCAAGATACTTATCGTAAAGGGGTCTAAATTTCTCAATATTTTGTTTATCTAATAAGTCACTGGGTTTCATTCCGTGTTCAGATAATATTTCTTCAGGGATGTAACATCTACCAAATCGTAGGTCTTCTGGTATATCTCTTAGAATATTGATCATCTGTAATGCCTTACCAAATCTAATTCCTTTTTCCAAGAATATTTTTTCTTTGTCAGTAGGTAATGACATGAGGTGCTGCAACGACATTTTTGTCCAAAATGTTCCAACGCAACCCGCTACTCTGTAAGTGTAATCGTCTAGTTCAATTTCTGATTTTAAACTAGAAATAATCCCACCTTCCATTGCAGGGCCAAATCTTTCAAGATCGAGGATTTGGCCACCAACTATGATGTTAAGACATTCCAATATTAGTTTAATATCTTCATCATCGAAGTCCTTCAACCCTTCAACAACATAACTAACATTGTTCAGTAAGTCCTTTTCACTCTCATTTGATTGTATTTTGGCAAGTTCCGAAAAATCAGGTAATTCTGATGTTTTACCTTGAGCCACATCATTGTAGCTTTTTAACAAATCAAGAAGAACTTGAGTTTCTCCGCTTTTAGAATCTGCAATTGTATCCGCAACTCTAGCAAGGAGATAGAGTAGTCCGATTTGGCCGCGGGTTTTGTCTGGTAAATATTTCAATGTGGGATAGAAAGACCTAGAGGTGCGCTCTAAAAGCGAATCAATCTTGGTATTTTTTAGAACCCCCATTTATCCCCCTCTATCTACACGGACAAATTTATTGTTCTTGATTCAATAGGGTTGTTTGTTTTAATTTCGAATGAACATTGGTTGATTTTTTGCATTCTGTATTGATATTTTTGTAATCAATTTGTACACAAGACTTTATTTGAGCCAGCATGACGGGTTTACGAGGGGATACTATGCAATGCGGCTCTTGTAACGAAGAGATACCACCGGATAGCATATTTTGTCCCGAATGTGGAGCTCGCCAAGAAATGAGCAGAGCTGGCGGCTTGCCAAGTGTCGGGGCTACAGGACTTGGTGGGCAAGAGGTCGGCGGAGGCCGGAATTTCGGTGTTGTCTCTGGTGAAGCAGTAATGAACCAAAACATTGGAGGTATGCCAAATCAAGGTATGCCGCCAGGAATGATGCCAGATCTAATGGGTCAAGTCGTCCCAAACATGACTGGAAATCTCCCTCCGCCAGGAATGCAACAAGGAGGCCTCCCTCCTGTTGGAATGAATCCAAACAATTTGCCACCACCTGGGATGGTAACTCCATTAGGTAATCAACCAAATATTGGTGGTAGTCGAGGTGATATGCCACCAGCGTCAAAGGGTCCATCCCTTGCTAGTGGCCTTGGTCCAAATCCACTAGCCAATGAAACAGGTAACGTTGGTGGAATGGCAATATCAAGTAATCCTACTCGCTCTCCTACAGATGCTATGGTTAACCACCTTGCTGAAACGGAAAGAGCAGTCAAAAATGAACGAAGAAGCCAATGGCTTCAGATGAATCAAGAGTCAGCAGCAAACGTACTATCGTCTATTGGTAGCGATTTACCTTCCCACCTGAAAGGAACTGGAAATGAATCTTCAGCTGCTGAATTTTTAGCAAATGCAATCGGTTCTGGAAAGGATGATCAAGCAAATGATGCATTATTCCGAAGAATGTCAGAAGTTGCAGTCAGAAGAGTTGCTAGAAAGAGAGGCGTCGCTGTTGAAACACCACAAATCAGCGTTGAGGATGGTGTATTGACAGTCAGTATTGTGTATGTCGATGATGGTAGAGTACTGGATACACCCGAAGATTTGAGTTCCGCCTTCGAGCATGCAATTTCTACAGAAATTGCACTCAAAGGATTAGATGTTTCAGTAAAAATAGATCTTTCACGTTCAAAAGACGGTGCAGTAGAAAGTATATCTGGAGCGACTGTAGAAGTAGAAGCGGAACCAGAAGAAGAGATGTTTGCATGTGAGGAGTGTGATGGTTTGGTAAAAGAATCAGACAATGAATGTCCTCACTGTGGTGCTATATTCGAAGAAGAAGACGAGGAACCTATCAGTTCATCTCCAAGAGGAGCACCACCTGGCCCACGTGGCGGTGGTCCACCAAGTAGAAATCCTCCAGGTCCATCTCGTGGAGGCGGCCCTCCTGGTCCACGTGGCGGCGGACCACCTGGTAGAAACCCTCCTGGCCCATCTAGGGGAGGAGGTCCTCCTGGCCCACGTGGCGGTGGTCCACCAAGTAGAAATCCTCCAGGTTCCAGAGGAGGCAGTCCATCTGGCGGTCCACCAAGTAGAGGCCCCCCTGGTCCTAAGAAAGGTGGTCCTCCTAGCGGTGGTCCATCTGGCGGTCCACCAAGTGGAGGTCCATCTAACGCTCCTCCAAGTAGAGGTCCTCCAGGTCCCAAGAAAGGCGGTCCTCCGGGTAGAGGTCCTCCTGGTCCAAAGAAAGGTCCTCCTGGCAGTGGCCCAAAAGGCGGTCCACCTAAAGGTCCAAAAAGAGGCCCTCCTGTTTGATTATCTTAATCCTGCATCCTTAAGGCTCTGAAGTAATACTTGCCCTAATTCACTGGGATCTCTAGCACAAGCGATTCCTGCCGCCTCAAAAGCAGCGAATTTCTCATCAGCAGTTCCTTTTCCTCCTGAGATTATCGCGCCCGCATGCCCCATCCTTTTTCCAGGAGGTGCTGTAGCACCTGCTACGAATCCAACGATTGGTTTTGAACAGTTTTCTTTTGCCCAAGCGGCTGCATCTTGTTCGGCGTTTCCTCCGATTTCTCCGATCATTACAATCGCTTCAGTTTGTGGATCGTTCTCAAAGGCTTCTAGGCATTCAATGAACCCAGTTCCGTTAACAGGGTCTCCTCCTATTCCTATGCAAGTTGATTGGCCTTCACCAATTGACATTGTTTGAGCTACGGCTTCGTAAGTTAATGTTCCTGATTTTGAAACAATTCCGATCCTACCTTTAGCATGAATGTGACCTGGCATAATGCCTAGTTTTGCACCACCTTTCTCGCCAGGAGTAATTATTCCTGGGCAATTTGGACCGATTAGTCGTACATTAGTTCTGTTGTTGACGTAAGCAGCAGCTTTTACCATATCTAAAGTCGGGATTCCCTCTGTTATACAAACAACAACTCCAGTACCTTTTACAGATTCAAAGGCTTCAGCGGCTTCCATTATGGCTTCCCCTGCGAATGGCGGGGGGACATAGATTACAGTTGCATCAGCATCCGTAGATTTGACCGCATCTACCATACTATCGAATACAGGGACGCCTAGGACTTCTTGTCCTCCCTTTCCAGGAGTAACTCCTCCAACCAAATCTGTGCCGTACTCTATCATTTTACTTGCATGGAACATTCCTTGTTTCCCTGTAATTCCTTGTACCAGTACCTTTGCATCTTCTTCTATCCAGATTGACATCAGTTTCCACCTCCAATTAATTCGACAATTTTCTTTGCACCATCTGCTAGATCATCAGCAGCATGAATGTTGAGGTCAGACTCTCCAAGGATTGCCTTTCCTTCATCCACATTTGTTCCGGCTAACCTAACTACTAGCGGAACATCCAATCCTAGTGATTGCGTAGCGCTAATCACTCCTCGAGCGATGATGTCACACCGCATAATTCCACCAAAAATGTTGACTAGAATTCCTTTTACATTTGGGTCTTCTAATATTATTGAG
>MDTG01361407.1_pt1 | contig 13497 bp, 4 predicted proteins | sample 811421 | NCBI WGS metagenome assembly MDTG01 (sample SAMN05326645, study PRJNA326480) | marine metagenome | isolation source: seawater | place: Pacific Ocean: South East | collected 2011 | reverse complement strand
TATTCCAGTGGCGCCAGTATCAGAGGTACTCGCAACATCTCCAAAATGAGCAAATTCACCACTTGCAAGACCTACCTGAAAACTTGTTTTTTTATTGACTCCATTTACTCCAATATGAAGTGCACCAAACGAACCCGTTCCTGTTAATGATCCAGTTATATTTTCAGCTGCAATATGTCCAAAGGAACCAGTAGTAAGTGATTCATCTCCTAGTATTTCAACAGTAAAGTTATCAATGCTGTAATTACCAGGTTCAGCACCTCTACCAAGAATACCAACATTTGTATTAGCTGGAGTAGTTCTTACAACTGCTTCATATTCACCACTTGCAGACATCACAGGTCCAATAGGATATGAATTTGCTATTACAAACCCAAGTGATCCAGTTGTATGATCTGTTATATTGACTCTAAATCTAAAAGTTTGAGGAATACCAGTTTGTACTTGGCCTAATGCTTGTCTCAATGTATATGTGTTACCTACATTTGTACCTACAGCTTTACCACCCGTAATAGTCCACCCTGTTTCTTTAGTCCAATCTGAATCAGCATCAAAGGTACTGTTTGCAAACAAATTGCCTGAACTACCAAATACAGAACCTGATATAGCAACTACAGAACCATGTGCTCCTTTGTTATCAGCAGTAGCTGCATTGGTATTTTCAATAAATCCCTTAACATTATTATGAACAGATATGTCACCACCAAGCTCTATAGAACCTGTAAACACGTGAGTATCATCTATTGTATCCCCAGATATTGTCGATCCAGATCTAAAGGATGACGTCATGTGTGTTATGGAGGATGATACGATATATTGGCTAGCAATAATATCGCCATTTGCTCTGATATCACCAGTACTTGTAATACCTGCAAATGTGACAGTATCTGTTGTGTCAGTATCTTGACCACCACCGCCACCACCACCACCAGCTGCTAGTGAAGCTGAAGTAAAATGACCACCACCTATATTTAATACACCAAATGAACCAGTTGAGTTTATTGATCCACTTACGCTTCCATTTGCGGTAATATCACCACCAACTTGTAATACCGATACAGGATCTGCACCAAATGCTAAATTGATACCAACCCTACCCGTATCTCTATGTAATTCTAATGGAACTGTAGTACTTCCGTATGAATAGAAGTAAAGATTATTACCACTAGCCAATCCAAAATTCCAAAGTGAACCACCACCATCAGCATTCCATCGTAATACTGAATATCCATTTGAAGCTGGTGTTGCTCTTATAAAATGGGCATTAGCATCAGGTTCTACTTCTACTGTACCTTGCGTTAATTTAATATTTCCTGCTGCCTTAACGTTACCAAACGAACCAGTGGAAGTTAATGAACCACTTATACTTGCACTGTCTTGAGAAAATTCTACGTTACCTTTGAATAAGGCATTTCTATCAGTTTTGAGTATCAGAGGTCTATCGTCAGCATTACCCCCAACAAAAAATCTTATTTCAGTGCCATCATATGTACCCATATACATATCTGAGTTGTACACTTGAAATTGTAGACCATCACCAGATCCATACCCTGTGCTAGCAGTTTGCATTCTTAGGGTGGTATAGCCACCTTCTGCTAGTGATAATGTACCAGCTTTATATGCAGGACCAATGTGAAGAGTTTTATCAACTAAGACGTTTCCAAACGAACCTGTTGAAGTCAAAGAACCACTTATTTTAGTTGGTGAAAGTATGATTCCGTTGGCATAACCACCTGCTGCACTACTAATATTAAATTGGTCATCTCCTCCATCATATTCTATATATGCCTGACCTGAACTATCTTTCAATGTCATGCTTATATACTGATCACTAGATTCAAATATTGCTATATTATTTTGAGAACCTGGATTTTTTACATGAATACCACCAACAATAGATGGACTAGCAATACCAACACCCAATACACTACCATTCCATGTTAAAAGAGATTCAGCATCTAATTCTGTTGTGGTTGAACCTACTGTTACAAGTTCATTTGCAGTTGCATTATTTAATGCAGTTATTGGTGATGCACCAAGTGCTGTTCCATTTACAGTAACCTGACCAAACGATGCTGTAGAAGTTATAGACCCACTTATACTTCCACTTTGATCTACTATGATTGGAGATTGATATCTTCCAAGAGTAATCTTATCATCAGAGAATACTTCCATGATTGGAAGTCCTGATACGTCATTAACACTAAATAAAGAACCTGACATTGTGTCAGTAATACCAAAAAGAGACCCACTTGATCCCTGAAAAACTACACTACCAGAGTCTTGTACCTCTAGTCGTATTGAACTATGTGCCGAACCGCTAAATTCAATTTTTGACGCGGTAGGTCTTATAAGAATATCATTTGCCATAATGTGTTTCCATATTACTCGAGTTAATTATAAATAGAACGAATTTCATATTATACTCCAAATCTGTTTCTTTGCATTTGGAAATTTCTTTCAATTTCTGACCTTGTTATTGGTCTATTGTAAATTTTAAAACATGCTATATCACAGTCCAAATATCTATAGATTGCATTGTTATCTGCTAATCCACCCAACACTGTGTTACTTGTGCCCATATTCCAACTACCATAACCAGTTTGGTTAGAAGTGGGAATAAGTTGTCCATCTATATATCCTGTTACTGTTTGCCCATTTCTTGTAATATCAATTGCATGCCAGTTACCATCTATTAGTTGAGTTTGTGCACTCGTAGCTTGGGGGCAAATAGATGCCGTTTCTATACACATATGAAAATAATTTCTATCAGCCCTTGTCTGCATAAAAATTCCTTTTCCTGTGCTATCTGAAATGAAAAATGGTCCTCTACCATCACCAGTATGATCTGTTTGTCGCATCCAATAACTAACTGTTGATTGTGTTATGTCATCAATTTTATTGTTTGTATCATGATATATATCGCTAGTATTTCCTGTACTACCTGAATAAAAATTTAAATATCCCTCATTATTAGGATTTGTAAATGGAAAGCCATTAGCATCTCTACCAGCATAAGAATCATGGACTTTTGGTGCTGGAGGTATTGTATGTTCCCATCCTCCTTTGTGAACGTACATATCATTACCATTACCACTTCTATCATTCCAACTACCTGATGTTTGATTGCCACCGTTTCTCCAATATGCCTTTAGATTTGATCCACTTATAGTGGTTGCATCAAGAGGCAATGGCCTGCCTACAGAAGCGGATCTAGCTAATAATTCAAAATCACTACCTGTTAATGCAGTATTATAAAAAACAACTTCATCTATATAACCACTCATACAACCATCACCATTGGCATTCCAGTTACCTAGCAGAGGAGTACATTTACCACTATTTGAGTGTATAGCATCAGAACCTGTTCCTTGGCCATCTAATTTACCATCCACTCGTACAGATATATCTGAACCGCTCCTAGTTAGTAATATGTGATGCCATTGATTATCGCAAACATTAGTAGCTCCAAAACATATATCTTTATTATCCCATATATTAAGTCCTCCTGCAACACCTACACCAACACTAGTTGGTGAAATAGCCATTTGTATATTACCAACTGTATTACCACTGTCATTGTGAGCCCAAAACCTTCTGTAATAGTTATCAGTGGAGTAATTATTACTATTTACCCACATAGCTACAGTATAATTTCCAGTTCCAACTGCAAAATCTGCACTTTCCTTTCCTCTTAATTGAGTATTAGATCCTAAGCCATCCCACCAAAGTTTTTTACTATAACCAGTTGTTGCCAATGGTACACCAGCAGGTGACCCAGATACCCAAGTTGGACCATTAACCAGTGATCCTGATTGAGCTACGTTTGCACTAGCTGATTGTTGCTGGCTATTTGAAAAGATATAAGATCCAGTACCTTCAGTCATTGGCCACCAGGCCATTAGTATTTGTTTATTGCTTCCACTTTCATTACTTTGATTAACAGATTCATGACTAATTCCAGCTCCTAGAGGAACTGCTTGACCTGGTCTTTCATATAATTGTTTTGCTTGACCTGCATCCAATGATGCAGTAAAAATTCGTAAGTCAGCCATGTCGCCAGCAAAAGATTCACCATAAACCGAACCCCTACCTATATACATTCCAGCACTGTGCGCACCAAAACTACCAAAATTACCACTTGTATCATCACTATCAACCAATACACCATTTTTGTATACAAATGCTTTGTCATTATCTGAATCATATACACCTACAAAATGTTGCCATGTATCATCGGTCATTTCCATTACATAACTTCCATCACCAGCATTATCTATAGTTTCTAATCTCCACTCAAGATTATTTGTACCACTGTTTCGACCTACAAACCATCCAGCAGTTCCTGTACCACTCCACATATCTACAACTCTACCCCAAGAATCCCAATTAGTTAAATCAGGTTTTATCCAAACAGAAACACTAAATCCAGCCTTAAATTTAAACTGATCAGCTGAATTTATAAGTATATGGTCATTACTTCCATCAAAACGTATACCTCTACCACTTAATATTGAAGACCCAGACTCGTGAAAAAACGACAGATCAGTATTATCTATTTTATCTTTAGACTTAGGATTGAGGGGATCAACATAAAAGATTAACCCATCTGCAGTTACCTTGGGTTTATGATGGTGAGCCATTTACAACTCCAGTTCTATCTTAGGTATATCTTTTCTTTCACCTTGAACTACATAGTAACAATTGATTGCGTGACCGTCTAATCTATTTTGAACTACAACTTTACTATTTGATACCTCTTTGACAAACAATTGCTGCCAGGTACCAATTGGAGTAAGTTGTACAGATATAGTTGTTTCATCAACCAAAGAATCCCAGTAATCAGGTAACATAATTTGATCATTATCATTCAAATGACCTCTTACATAAACACCATGTTCAGGACCCTCTAAACTACCGTGTTGTAAAAATCCTTGATCCTTTGCTGGATGTCGTATAATAAATGATTTAGCAGTTGCTGAAAAAGATCCTGTTATATCAACAGATCCTGTTATCTGTAAGTCATTTTCTGTTCCTTGGAATGAAGACGAATTAGCAAATATACCACCGCCTGGTAAATTAGTTAGGCTTGATGCATCTCCAAATAGTTTTCCAAATGAACCTGTTGAAGTTAATGAACCACTTATAAAGGCCGCATCGCCTGTGATATGTTCACTAATGACGATTTTACCATCTCTAAAAATTTCCATATATGGATTTGTAGCATGAAAGTTGGTTGCATAAAATTTGAGAGTATTGCTAGCTGCCGAACCAGCACCATTGTGTAAAATTCTAAATGAATTATCACCAAGTACTGCTTCACTAAAAACAATACCAGTACCACCATCGTTACCTGTAGGTTGTCTAAACTCTAAAGTTTTATTTTCTACTACAATACCAGCTGTAGCAGAAGTGTTTTGTTGACCTACGCCTATTAGGTGTGCCTTGATAGAGCCACTAGCAACCCTTAGATCTCCAAACGAACCTGTTGAGGATGATGAACCAGTTATTGATCCACTTGCAATTGATATTGATCCTGTAACTAATAAATCATCTTTAATTGTTGTGTTTGATTGTATATCTAAAGTACTTCCACCACCAGTTCCAGTCATATCCAATAACGTTTTGCCTTCTGATTTGAAAGTAAAGCCTCTTGAGTTAGCAACAAAATTCATGTTACCATTGTTACCACTATCACCATCAATTGATCCTTTAAATCCAGCCATATCAAACGATATTTTGTCACCGTTAAAACCTCCGGTATAATCAATATATGCTTTGTTTGTCCCACCTACGTTTTGTATTAACAATGGATATGCAGTTCCCGTTTCATTGTAATGATGTCGTATAACGATACCATGACTAGTATCAGCTCCATCCTTTGACATAGAGACATTCAACATACCTGTCTCAGCATTTACTGATGCCCAACCAGCTGCTGTATTGTCATGTCCAAAAAAGGAAGCAGATGCAAAGACATTCATACCACCACTTTGTATTAATGATCCAGTAAACGTGTGAGTATCATCGTTACTATCACCAAATTTAGTTGACCCTGAGCTAAATGAGGTTGTCATATGTGTAATCGATGACGATACTATTAAGTTTTTAGCTATTACATCTCCCTCAGCCCTTATATCACCAGTTGCTACTATATTTTTTACCCCTGTTAAGGATCCCGTACCAGTCATGTTGATGTCACCAGAAGCAGTTATAGAATGTAACTTAACGGTTGACATATGGGAAGCACTCATATAAGTTGATGTAAAAAACCAGTAATCATTGCTGAAGTCACTGATAGAAAGTATTTTGCTATCGGTACTTAAATAATGTGCTCTTAACTGATGAGCTGCTCCATATTCAATTCCAACACCAGTACCAGATATTCCAATACGGCGATCTGAGTATACCCCCCCATTTCCTGTGAAAACAAAAACATCACGAGCTGGTCCACCGACTTCTCCTATATATCTTTGGCTTCTAAACGAAGCAGTTGCATTTGAACTAAGAGGGTTAACTGTACCATCTATAATAAATGATCCTACTGATGATGTGCTTTCAAGTGAAGCACTGAAGGATCCTGTTCCCGTCATATGAATGTTACCAGAAGCAGATATATGACCTAATTTAGAAATGGAAGTGGTTGATCCACTAAATGCAGTTGATGTAAAGCTCCAATATTCATCACCAGTATTAGCTCCTAATGTAAGTATTTTACCATTTGCACCTAAGTAGTATCCTCGTATACCAAGAGCACCATCATTAGCTCCAGACTGGGGATTTCTAAAAGTGAAATCAGCATTTAATGATCCATCTCCATATAATGCTTTTACAACAAATTTGTTGTCACTACCACCATGTAAATTGAGTTCACCATTCATTTCATGCTTTGATCCTGAGAATACAATATTGCCAGCTGTTTGTAAATGAGCAAATGATGCAGTTGAGGTTAATGAACCTGATAATTTATTTGTATACTCTATGTTACTACCTGAAACAATCAAGCTACCTGTTAAACTCGTTGGTCCAAAAACTCTTGCACTACCACTTACTTCATCAGAACCTGTTCGTTGAAGTGTTTCTATTCCAGATAGTTGACCACCATCACCTATGTAGGTTCCGAAAGAAGCTGTTGAAGTAATGGAACCTGATATAGTTCCTGTTATTTCACCATCTATTTCTATTGGACTATTTCCACCTAATGTTGTAGCCTGTACTCTGCCAAACGAAGCTGTTGATAATAACGAACCAGTAAATTTTGTTGAGGTTACGCTAAGATTACTACCTGATTGAGGTGATATTGTATTTACATTAATTGTCGACATAATTTGATATCCTATTAGATCTATATTTAAATATTATCATTGTATGAAAAATGTCGGAGGTACTACTATTAACCTACCTCCATCCTTTATATTTACATTTGAACCTGATGGTACATTTAGTGCTTCTGTTACTGACAGTGCAGTGGACCCACTATCAATACTAATTGAATCATCTAGAGATGATGTAAATGTATGTACAGGACTTAAAACATTTTTTGTTGATTGAATCTCATCAGTTGCTTTGATAGTAGCAAAAGAAGCTGAATCTGTTGTTACCGTACTAGAAAATGATCCTGTACCACTTATTACTGCTCTAGTAAATGAACCAGTTACAGCATTATGTGCCAACCACTTTTTAGTAGATGTTCCTATTTGACCTTGTGATCCCGAACGTGGTACTATATTTTTTGTTGACATACTAATCCTCTATATACTCACCCCAACCAAGTGTCCACAACTCTCTGGTTCGAGGCATTATATCACCATTGTTATCCACTTCATAGAAAGGATCAACAACATACTTATCTTCAGTATTAACAGGCATAAAATCACTGTTACTATCAAACTCAAAAGCTTCAGATACCGATTGATTAAAAACTAAAGGACTTACATTTGCACTAACATTTGTAAGACCACTACCGTCACCCTTAAAACCACTTGCTGTCACAGCATTGTCAACATTTAGTGAGTTTAACTCAGCTGAACTTCCTGAAACAACAATCTTCTTCCAACTTGGCATATAATTCTCTCTTTTGGCTATAAGCCTATATTAGATAAATATTCTAAATAAATTTTTATGCGTATATGAATATGTCTCCACTATCATTGTCGACATATATTTCCCCTTGACCATATTCTTTATCACTATCTTCAGGCGCACCACTTCCAATTTTTGCAGTAGCTACAAACTCAAGCGGTGTAATTGTTGTTGCATTTTTATTTACACTTTTTGCTACTGACCATCTTTCACTATCAATATCATGGTACAAAGCACTTCCTACATTAGCTGTCGATCCACTTTGTACCATAATGCCAGCATCAACGTTTGATAATGCTGATCCTGAACCAAAAAACCCAAACTGACCAAATGTTGATACTGTTGCTCCTGCTCCACCAAATCCAAAACTAGCTGCAGATTGACTTACTGCTAGGTCAAAGTTTTGTCCTAATATTCTTAGATGTGCAAAAGATCCACTTGATTGTATCGATCCACTTATAAGATCTATGCTACCTGATAAATCTGATTTGTTTATAAACGACCCTGAAACTAAGGCACCATCAAAACTTGTACCTCCACTTCCTCCTGCAGCTAATGAAGCAGAAGTAAATACACCACCACCAACAGATATAGCACCAAACGATCCAGTCGATGTTATAGATCCACTTATTACTGTTGTACTACCAGACAAATCACTTTTTTGTACAAATGATGCTGTACCTTCAGCTTTGTTTATAAATGACCCTGATACTAGGGTTCCGTCGAAACTAGAACCACCACCACTTGACGCTAAGGATGCTGAAGTAAAAGTTGCTCCTTCTACATTTATGACTCCAAATGAACCTGTAGATGTTATAGATCCGCTTATAATATCAAGACTACCTGATAAGTCAGATTTATTTATAAACGATCCAGATACTAATCCTCCATCGAATCCTGAACCTGCTGATCCTGGATGTGATAATGATGCAGAAGTAAAATGTGCACCTTCTACAAACAATGTTCCAAAAGAAGCTGTAGATGTTATTGAACCTGATATAGTACCAGTAACTAATGGGTCAGATAACGTTTTATTAGTCAGCGTATCTGTTGTGGTTCTACCAACCAATGTATCAGTAGTAGATGGTAAAGTTACAGTTACATTACCTGCAAAATCAGAGTGAGCAGGTGCTTGTAATGCAACGTAATGTGCATTATTAGCTTCACAATACAGCCTTATCTGTGATTGTAATCCCTCATTTTTAACACTAATGTAACCACCAGACAAATCAAGTCTGTTTCCTCTAACATTACCAAATGATCCAGTTGATATTATTGAACCACTTATAACGTTTAAGCTACCTGATAGATCAGATTTATTTATGAATGATCCTGATACTAATGTGCCATCGAAACTTGTACCTCCACTTGCTAGCGAAGCAGATGTGAAATGACCACCGTCTATATTTAATGCTCCAAAAGAACCAGTAGAGGTTATAGATGCACTAACGTTTCCTACTATAGTTCCTGATAGTGTTGGATTACTTAAAGTTTTATTAGTAAGGGTGTCAGTTGTAGCTCTTCCAACTAACGTATCACTAGTTGATGGTAATGTTATTGTTACGTTACCACCAAAATCTGCATGAGCAGGAGCTTGTAGTGCTACGTAATGGGCATTATTAAATTCACAGTACAATCTTACTTGTGATTGTATACCTTTATTTTTAATAGAAAGATAACCACCAGATAAATCTAATCTGTCACCCTGAATGTTGCCAAGTGAACCAGTAGAAGTAATTGATCCACTTATAAGTGTAGCAGTACCATCTGAAAAACTTTGTGTTACAGATTGTGTAACATTAGAAATAGATAGAGCTAATGATGCACTGGTTGATGTGAAAGCACCACTAATCTCTGTTGCAATTTGATTACTTGAACTTACTAAAGTATTACCAAGTTCAGACTCAGCTGTTGTTATTCGTGATGCTAACGATTGACTGGTTGATGTGAAAGCACCACTAATCTCCGTTGCAATTTGATTAGACGAACTTACTGCACCAAGAAATTTACCTGAAAATTTAGTTGCTGTAATGTCAGTAATTGATTGGATAAAACCAAAAGATCCTGTAGATATTATAGAACCACTTAAACTAGTAAAATCCTTTAAAGTTGTAGAGCTTAAAGTTGTTATAGTTTGTGAAGTTGTTGTTCCACCTACCACACCATTTATAGTTGGTGCTGTGAGAGTTTTATTAGTTAACGTATCAGTAGTTGTCTTGCCAACCAATGTATCAGTAGTGGATGGTAGTGTGACTGTAACATTACCTGAAAAATCAGAATGAGCTGGAGCCTGTAAAGCTACATAATGAGCGTTATTTGATTCGCAGTATAATCGTATTTGTGATTGTATACCTTCATTTTTGAGAGATATATATCCTCCACTTAGATCTAACCTGTCACCACTAATATTTCCAAATGAAGCAGAAGATAAAAGTGAACCTGATATTTTATGCAGATTAGTAAGATCGGTTTTTAGTAACAATGCATCATTACCCATACCACTATGATTTGTGCAGTAATAATACAAATGGTTAGGAGTATTTTTATCAATTTTTATTTCAGTATATGAATTAGCTTGACCTGGAGTTCCTACAGATATTACATTATTTGTATAAGCTGATCCTCCTGCATGGGAACCATTCTCCGTTATACTAAACCTAAAAGGATGGTTATTGTTGGACGAGTCACTTTGCTCAAATCTGTATGTTTTACCTTCCTCAACAGACAAATCAGGTGCTGTTGCTCCCTCAAATGCATACTTGTTTCCAGCCCCTTCATTAACGACTATAACATTGATTATCTCAGTAAGGTTACTTTTTAAACTACCACTTATAGAGCTAGATATGTTACCTACATAGGTAAATCCTTTATCAAAAGCTCCACTAACTTCTGTGGCTATTTGAGTTGACGAACTAATTAACTGATTGCTATGTAAAACAATATTACCACTTATTTGTAACGATCCTGTGAATTGATGTGTATCATCTAAGCTGTCTCCAAATATTGTCGAACCTGAACTAAATGATTGAGTCAAATGCGTTACAGAAGATGAGACTATTAATTGGTTAGCAATTAAATCTCCATCAGCTCTTATATCACCTGTAGTTCTTATTGTTGAAAATACTACATCGCTATCAGTTTTAACATTTTGGTTTAATTTATCTGCATTTGTTTGAATTCTACTTGATAAACTAGAGGATGTAGCTGTAAATGCACCACTGATTTCAGTTGCTATTTGTGTAGAAGAACTTACTGCTCCTAAAAATTTACCATCAAACTTTGTAGCTGTAACATCACTAGCAGCAATGATACGTCCAACTGAGGCTGTACTAATCAATGATCCGCTGATTTTATGTAGGTTAGTTAGATCAGTTTTAAGAATTAATGCATCATTACCCATAGCACTATGGTTAGTACAGTAGTAATAAAGGTGGTTAGGTGTGTTTTTATCTATTTTTATTTCAGTATAAGAATTAGCATTACCAGGTGTACCAACCACAGTTACGTTGGTTGAAAAAGCAGAACCACCACCATGTGTTCCATTTTCTGTTATTGAAAATCTAAATGGGTGATTATTGTTCGAAGAATCACTTTGTTCAAACCTATATGTCTTTCCCTCTTCAACAGATAGATCAGGAGCTGTAGCACCTTCGAAAGCATATTTGTTACCTGCTCCTTCATTTACAACCATCACGTTGATTATTTCAGTGAGGTTACTTTTTAGACTGCCACTTATACTACTAGATATGTTTCCTACATACGTAAAGCCTTTATCAAACGCACCACTTATTTCTGTAGCAATTTGAGTTGATTGACTTACAGCTCCTAAAAACTTTCCGGAAAACTTTGTAGCTGTTATATCAGTCGCTGATATTATTTTACCAAAAGATGAGGTTGATAATAATGAACCAGATAATTTATGTAAGTTAGTAAAATCATTTTTTTGTAATAATCCATACTCATTTCTACTGTTACTGAATCCCATGTTACTATGGTTTGTACAGTAATAGTAAAGATGGTTTACTGTTGCTTTATTTACAGTTATCTCTACATAAGCACCACTGTTACCAGGAGTTCCTGCTATAGTTACACCTGTTGTGTATGCAGATCCACCATTGTGTGTACCATTTGGTGTTATGCTAAATCTGAATGGATGATTATTGTTTGAGCTGTCTGATTGATCAAATCTATAGGTTTTACCTTCCTCAAAAACAAAGTTAGGAACGTTCTCACCTTCAAACCTGTACTTGTTACCTCCATCTGAAACAACAGTGACCCGAATAATTTCTGTTAAGTCACCTATAAATCTATCGTCAGAAGGTTGAACTATGCCAAAAGAACCTGTAGATGTGAGTGATGCACTAACATTACCTGCTATTGTTCCAGTGAGTGTTGGACTCGAGAGTGTTTTATTTGTGAGAGTATCAGTAGTATCCCTACCTACCAATACAGTCGTGGTAGAAGGTAACGTAACAGTTACATTACCTCCAAAATTTGCATGTGCAGGAGCTTGTAGAGCTACGTAATGAGCGTTGTTAAATTCACAATACAATCTTATTTGAGACTGTATACCTTGGTTTTTTAATGATATATATCCACCTGTAAGATCTAATCTATCCCCTGTAATATTTCCAAATGAACCAGTAGAGGTAATGGATCCACTTATGTTTCCAGTTGCTGTAATATCATCTAATGACAAGTCTCCACTAGCTGTGAGATTACCAGTAACATTGATTGAATCTTTAAAGTCAATACTTTGACCACCAGTTCTAGATTCAAACGCATCTGCTCTTACTATACCACTAGCACTTATGTTTCCATCAACGAATAGGTTACCAAACGAAGCAGTGGATAAACTTGAACCTGAAATATTTGTTGTAAGTTCAATCCTACTGAATGAACCAGTACCTGTGTTTTGTATACCAGTTTCTAAGGTAGTACCTACGTACTGATACGCAGTCATGTACACTATTTCATTAGAACTAGGTTTATTTTCGTTAAATTGTAATACACCAGTTTTAAAATCAAATTGAAAGTCGTTACTTGATACAACATCACTACCACCTAAGGATCCACTGTTTAGAGATGTTGATTTAAAGACCCTTATACCGTATCCAGGTGTATCATCTTCTGCATTAGCGTTTGCTAGAGCAACTACAGAATACTTAGGTGAGATAAAGTTTGTCTGCTGACCTGAATCTATCAACTGAGGAGTTACACCATCTGCACTACCAGTAGGTGTTAAGAAAAACCAAACATCTGAATCAATATTAGATGGAGTCAATCGTTGTCTAAAATAATATTTTACTATATTATGATTATTTACGGAGAATTGACTTAGGTGACTACTACTGCCACTAAATGGTAAACTAGAAGTAGGTATAAGGTTAGCTTCTGTATATACTTCTGATGCCT
>MDTG01375596.1_pt1 | contig 13498 bp, 9 predicted proteins | sample 811421 | NCBI WGS metagenome assembly MDTG01 (sample SAMN05326645, study PRJNA326480) | marine metagenome | isolation source: seawater | place: Pacific Ocean: South East | collected 2011 | reverse complement strand
TTGAACTCATACTGTGTGCGATTTAGCACGTTGCTTTTGCAGCTAGCATAGCAGCAATGACCCCCAATACCAAACCTATATGATACTTCACTTGCATGTGTCTGTAAATATCAAGCCACGCTTCACGCTGATGCTTGTTATCCAAATGTACAATCATAAAGTCACTCTTTGGCGAGAGAATGTAGTAAAGATAGTTAACCAGCAAGGTAATACCTCCAACAGCACATACGATTCCAGTGGACATTATTTTTGTTCTTTTCACGTCTCTAGTAGCAAAAACAAATAATACTGCACACACTAGACCTACAAGATATCCTTTAAAGTATATATCGCGTCGTTCTTGGATGATCCTTTCATAACGCACACGCTGGTCTTCGCTTAGAGTATTCATGAAACTTTGTTTCATCTCACCCTTATCAGCTGTTAAAGAAAGATATATGTTAGCAACCAAAAATGTGATTGCCAATGCACATGTTACTCCACATAAACGCATATACACTTTCTACATATTTTATTCTTTTCTTCTAATTACGCAACGATCTGGTATAAATGTTATGAAAGTCGGTAGTCGTTTTGCTTTGGAAAGAAATGTTGGTTTGGGAGGAGGTGGTCGTTTTTTGTGATAATGCTCTCTTTTATGATGCTGATCTCTTTGCTCCTTATACTTAGGCTTATCAACTATTGAATAATAAACAGGTGGGGATATAATATGAAGCATTATTGCGAGAACAACGAGATCAAAAGAGCTTTGCATTATACATTCACGCAAGATAACGTTTTCTATTAAATCATTCATTCATGTCTCCTATAAGTACGTAGTCTGGTACACTACATTCAACATCTATGTTTTCATTAAAACTGACGGTAAGATATACATCTTTAGCTTCAGGGGAGTTACTTGTCCAGCGTTCTTTATTTAGAACCCCGTAAAGCTTCTTTATCCTATTTATGATACCGCCAGCATTCCTAGGTGGAAAGTGTTTGACCGCCCATTCGAATTGTAACGCTTGTATTTTGTCATGGAATCCTGATACAATACAAATGTGTCTCCATCCTGGACCCCTACCAGTTGTGTATTTTGCTCCACCTTTGATCTCACCATTATGTTGTCGTAACCTTCTTACTGGATCTGGACTAACACCAGCATAAGTAGCATGTCCATTTTGTATAATATAAAACTTCCAGTCATCATCTGACATTGTTATGCTAATCAATGCAGATAAAACTTTATATAACTAATCTTGTTAAGGAGTTATCGTTATAACAAACGGTCACTCATGAATTAAAGGCAATAAAATATGACAATATATTAATACTCATGGCTCAAAGTCTTATCAATGCGAAAGAACTACTGGCAAGAATGCCCGCTGATGGTGGTGTGGCGGGTGGAGGTGGAGAAAACCCTCAGTGTATAGCTATTGGAGCTGGAGACACTCCGCACGATTTTAAACCAGGCAGAACTGCAAATAACACGAGTGCTAAGGCTGATGACGAACTGGCTGAGGCCGGAGAGGATATTAGTGCAGATCAAGAAGAATTAGTTCTTGCTGTTGCTGGTCTAGCAGTATATTTTGCTAAGCAAGGTATCAACAAAGTTGATGTTAACCCATCCGTCGGGGAGAAACTTCCTACCTGGGAAAAAGATTCAGATGTCCCAGGTATGGAGTATCTTCAAGGTGCACTTAACAATCTAACAAACTCTACAGTTGGTAGTGTTAGTGATTATGAGCGCAGAATGGAGAAATACATTCTTAAAAATGATGCCGTATCAAACGCTTTTGGGGCTGTGACGACGGTCTACATACAAGATGTTTTAAGTAGTTGGGAAAAATGGAGCGCTATCCCTGACAATGGTGATAAACCAGAAAGACCTCAGTTCTGGTGTGATATTTGTGGGAAATCAACTGATGCTGTATCAAAGGCACTTATCAACAAAACAATTGATCTAAAATGGAATCCAAATGACCCCGCATATGACCCAAACAAAGTATACAAGAGCGGCAAAAAAACTGATGAAAAATATCTAAGGGTATTGGCGAACTTTATGCTGACTTACATGCATCCAGAAGACAATGCTGGCTCTATGAAAGCAGTATTTGTTTTTGATATGGGCTCAGGTAGTGTAGGCAAGACGTTAACAGTACTACCGCAAGTTAAAAACGCTATTATCCCCCAGGTTGTATCAGATAGTGCATGTACTAGCATGAAACAACTTGACAAAGGAAGAAATATGTTATGGTTTCCAGTGACAGCTGGGGACAAATACGAATATCAAGCAAACATATTCACGTATCCTCTAGGTATCCGTTATATTATGGAGGTTTCATCGCCTGGCGGTCCAGCAGCCTATAACAATAGAGATGATTCTGTTGCAGATAATTTCAAAATTACGATAAAACACACCGGAGGTGGTGTGACGCCTGGGAGTTTTAAAGCTATTGCTAAAAATATTTTCGGCCCTGATGGACAGGATACGGTCGTCTTAGATTTTCTTGAAGATGCATCAAATGTAGGTCCATCGGTTGCATACCTAGCTTCACTAATTTACGCGATAAGAAATAATATAGAGAGTCTAGTTAGCATGGCTAACATCCCACGCGATCTTCGTGCTACAAATCCAACAAGTTCTAATATGATCAATATTTCTGAACAATTCGCTCAGTTAGCAGATAATATCAATGGCATTGCAGGGGTTGGCCTCAAAGTCAAACAGCAAGCTTTTGCTATATTATGTTTTATGCTCTTCGATATAAAAAGATCAGGTGACTGGGAACAAGTACGAGCCTGCTTCTATATTCCGGAAGACGTTGTGGGAAAACCAATGTTTTGCACGGGAGATATTCTATGTGGCGTTTTTGCACGAATGATTGGAGCAAATAGCATTTGGAGATCACCTAAGGGCAACGTAAAGGAGTGGAACTTCCGCATTCATAGAAAGGTTAACAAGGCTTTAGATCCTGATGTGATTGCCGCTATAGCATCTGTGCAAAAATGTACAGAAATTACCAAGATACTAGGGTTCACTTCAGGATTAACTCCTTTGCAGCGTGAATTGCAAGAGATCATGGTTGCAGCAGCTCAGGCAGCAACTGAAGGACTTTTTATATTACCTAATGACTCGGAAAATGTACTTAGAATCAGAACACAACAGATCATAACTTATCTTGCGAGAATCAGAGCGCTGGACATATATTCTCATGCAAAAACTATACAAAATACTCTTGGGGATGTTACCGATTTATACGCAAAATCATTCCCTGCTGCGAGAGTAGACCCAGAAACGGGGGCCCTCGCCCTCGGCAGCTTATCTGAAAACGAAATAGAAGAGACCTTCATAGTGCCATTGAAAACGCTTATAAATATGTTTTATGCAACCGGTAATCCTCAACCGAGTAATGCAGCATCGTTTAACAAGAAAACTGCAATTGAGACATATAAGCAGCTATATTCTCCAGTTGTTGGCGACGCTAATGGCGCTGTTCTCAAGTTTAAAGGAGCAGCAGCAAATGTCCAGATGACGGTAGAAGATCCTTTCTTAAACGTAGGTCCCGATCCCGATCGCCTTCCAGTAAGAACGGATATTGACACAGCTGAATGCATGAGGAGACTAGACAAGCTGATTCAATATGAAGTAGATATGAAGACCTTCTTCGCACAGAGAGGCGACGCCGCCGTAGCAGCTCAATTCGGGAGTTTAGCATTAGCTCTAACTAGATTAGCTACTAACGCAAACGTCCCAAGTATCCCTTTCTCTGAATTAAGTAGTCGTGTTTCCGAATACGGTATCCGCGTGAAGTCAGTCGAAAAAATCATAGATAGAGACGGATACCGGCGTTATACAACTGCTACGGAATATGACCTAGGCAGTAAGGGAGGGCAACTGCTGCGTGGTAACCTATTCAATTCAGGTTTTCAAAGTTCCACTTTCGAATATGCTGCCTCAGATTTACAAAGACTTGGCAGTGCAATAATACAACAATTTTCAGGTCTTACATCCGCTGGTGGTATTCGCTTTAAAACATCACAAGACAATTACGTTGGTTCCGATGGTTTCAACAACCTCAGGCAATACGAGAGTATAATGGGTAATAGAATGGCAAACTTAGATGACATAAGTACTCTAGAAAAGCAGTTATCGCAGGCACAGAAAGAACAAGACGTAGCAGCAGCAACAACAGCATCAGAACAGTTACAAGATGCGAGGAATAAAAGGATTCAAATTGCTCCGCCAGCTAAGACTGATGAGAAGGACAAAAACGATAATGATAACAAGACTCAAAGACTTTTTTGTAATAGCACCAATCCTGGAAGTTGGTTGAGTATGACAGAAGAGAAGGGGAAGCGAGGATCTAAATATAAGTTAGCTGTTAACGATTGTTTAACTTTAAAAAACAGCACTGCGGCAAGTATGATCGGCACCGGGATGGGATATCTTTCTGGATTTATGAGAAACTCTATATGGGCTCTTGATAAAAATAGAGACTCTTTCTTGGTCCCTGATCCTGATGGGAAGGAAGCCAACCGGAATATACTTTATGAAGGTGAACGACGAGTACAAATAGCACTGTCCAAACAGAACACAGTTTCAACTTCTGGATTTAGATTATTCAACATGGGTAAATCTGAATGGAATACTCTCCTTTCTAGAGGCTACAAAGCTTTAGACACCCCAGCAAAATCAGTAAAATTAGTACTTGAATCAAAAGCATCACTAGCCATATGGTTTTACGGCCTGTTCCAGTTGAGAGGTGAAAGATCAATCGTTCAACAGTATTCAGTCACACCACCTGCTAACATTAATCTCATGAATGCGATATCTCGTTTGGCAGGTCAACAGCCAGCAGGAGTGGATGATCCAAGACTACCATGGTATACTCTTGCTACTACTCTGCAAGATCCTGTGAATAACCCTTTTGCTATAGGATGGAATTGGTTAGGTTTTATTCAAGATGGCATAGGTGAAGCCACACAAGTTAGAGACTATGCGCCGTTGTCAGCTGGAAATCTGGAAGGCTACAAAGAACTCATAGCAGATGTTGAGATGGTACTACATGCATATAAAGGCTGTTTACCAATAACGTATTTAGTTATGGCATTGTACGCTAAACAAATGGAACTCATATTCACTGATGGGGAAAGGAAGGCTCTTAAAAAAGATGATTTAACATGCGGATTTATAGTGTCTGAAGCTGTAAAACAATGTGCTCTTTATACTGGAACCACGAAAGAAGATGTGACAATAGATGACATAATTTTCGCAGCAATGCAATTAGTTATGTACGGACTAAAAACTAGTATCCCAGAACCCAAAGATTTCCCACAGTCAGGTGGTGGACACAATGATATCCTACAATTTGGTGGGTCTGATTATGCGAGAATAGGTGATCCTCTTGCAATGTCCACTCAAAATGAAATAATTCAAGATCTTTATCTAAAAGTTACAGGTATCGCTCAGGGTGCAATCAGTAGTCTATTTTCAAGTAAGGTTCCTCTATTACCAGATATGAGACTTGCTGCCACAGCAGCAGCAACAGCGATAACAACAGCAGCAGGTTTCGCGGCTCCCAGTGAGACAGTCACAGAAGTAACAATTGGTACGGGATTCATAAATCTAATAGGAATTATTACACAACACTTTCAAGCTCAAGGATTGAACCCAATTGATGTCTTTGAAAAGCTTATGATAGCCCTCACAGTAGCAAGTCGGCCACTGGATCCTTTGCCGCCTCGCCCAAGTGCGGATGTCATCTCCATCTTCCAGTTTGTGGATACTACCCAACTTAACAAAATTGCACAGGCAATGTATGCTTATGGAGATGAAATACGAAGAGTATGGAGCAATGGTATGCAAGATGTGACTGATAACGAATCATTTGAATACACTCCAACGTATATTGACTTAGTGCTTTCCACTGCATTCGCATATTTAGGTAATAAATCAGGAGACACTGCGCCAGACTCTACTTATCTATCTGGTATCTACAACAACGGGCCGCTGCTTAACATTCCTGACGCGGGTAACTATCTAGGTCCTAACACTGCTCTTGCTAATCCCAACCCAGCATTGCCTGGTTGTAACGTGATGACCGGACTACCTTCAATGTTTAGTTTGTACGTTTACGCAAATGGTAGAACTGATATTCCAGAGCTGTTCGATGTTGGAGCTTTCAAGCAAGAAGCTGAAGCCCCTTTCCCAGGTTACGAACCCACCTACTATAAAGGATTGTTTGACCAGTTTACCGCTTGGTCACTGCAGTATCCAAGTACTAAACTCCTAGCTACTTCTAACGGCAATCCTGCAAACCCTGGATTACCCACCGCAGTCCTTCAACCATCGATCGTTTTATATCAACTGATAAAAGTATGCTCTTCGGATTCTCCTCATGGACCACCACCTTTTAATCAAGACGGTGCAAGAAACACCTTCATAAACAATTTTTTAACCAAGCTTGAGAGAGCTTCTCGTGAGTTTATGGCTGATGGCGGCGCGATGCAAGGAATCATATCTTCAATGTCATCTATTCCACAAAATGCATCAGTTCAGGCAACTCTCCCAGACAACTTCATTGCTCCAGATCTTAAAAACATTCAAACACTATCATTAATAGGCACTTTGATCACCCCTCCAAGGGTGAAACAGGTAGAAGAAGCTAGACAGAATGTCAATGATATACTACTATCGAATCAGTTAATAGGTAGAAGAAGTGAAATGGATGCCGCACTTACCGACCCAGATAATCAAGGAAACGAGGCCGCTCTTAGAAACCTGGTAGATATGGTAAACCAAATGAACGGCTATAGTCTAATTGACCCTGCCTCTGGGACATACTTTTCTATTGGCAATGTGCCCTGGGCACATCTTGGAAACCAGTACGTAAGCATAGATCCATCGACAGGTGCACAAATGATATTGAAACCTATTCCTCCACTTGAATATGTCGGGCAGGAAGGCTTGACAATGGAGAATCCCGTGAACCGGCGCGGCCCTCTCGACCCTGCCACTTGGCTTCCATACGCACAAAGCATCATAGCAGGCAACAGCGAAAAAGCACCATATCAAACACTATTTGTAACTAACCAAATTAATCAAAACTATGATGTAGATGAGAGATCAAAAGGTTTCACTGAGAACATATTAGCAAATATGGCATTTAATATGACCACTGCAAATAATGCTACACTAGCAACAATGGCTAACAGTACATACTTCGATACTACTTGGGTAACAACTAGACCTGATTTCACTCAGGATCGAATACTTTTGCTATATAGGTATATACTGCACACATATCCTAACACAGGTCAAAGAGGCACACAAATAAGCGATCTATTACAAGATCAGGATCTAAGATCGCTTTACTTCGGTGGAGGCAGCAAAAATAAGACTAGAAAACATAAAAAGAAACACAACAAAACAAGAAGAGAAAAAAAGAATATTGGTAACAAAACTAGAGGACGAGACAAGCTCAAAAAGAAACGTCACACTCGAAAGTCTGACTAATAATTAACCATTTTAAAAGCACTGTTAAAATGGTTCTATTGAGCGACTCGTTCAATCCGAGCACGATAAGCTAAGCATTCTTCATATGTAAGAACAGCAAATGTTATCTTGCTTCCTGGGTGTCGGAAGGGCAGGCGCATATGTTGAACGCACACAGGCTGCATTACTTCATCTTGCTGTTCAATGCCGTTCTTCCACCAATGCTTGTCTAGACCACAAGATGCTATACGACCGGTGGAGTAAAGAAGACACATGTTTTGTTCATCTGACCAAATTGGTATTTTACTATCTCCAGAAGGCCTAAAATGCCTTTCATGAGATGTTATGATATCTGCAGCGATATCGTCAAAGTTATCCATGGTAGTACATAAGAGTAATTCTTATATTGTTTGGTATTTTAATGGCTATAATGCTTTGATGTAACAAATCATTATAAGGTATTATTTACATTTTTCTAAAAACCATAACTGTATTTTTAAACCACCATAATGTGGCACTCTCTCTTAATCTGTTTTCTGCTGCAATGTCATTAAGATATCCTAATGCACAAATCTTTGACTTAACATAATCATTATTTCGTTCATTATAATGTCCATGTCCTCCTTGTCCTTCTAAAGCCCAACTTAGTACGATTCCTTTTTGATTGTTATTATGCAAGTTGTTAATGAATGTGTCCTCAAATGGTTTGGGAAGATGTTCACCAACTTCTAATGACATTGCCCAAGTAGGAGTCTGATCTAATTTGATAGGTACAGCTAAGTCTATAACACTGCATAATCCTTTTGTCAATTCTGGAGTTTTTGGATTACCATCATAACCGCTAGCATTTAAACCTTCATTCACAAAATGTGCAACATAGTTTCCCATTCCACACCCGAAATCACTGACATTATCTATTTTCTCATTCTTAAAAAACGCTACTAAAGCATCCGAGAGTTTCGGATCATATGCATGTTGACAAGAAGCTTCTTCACCTTCCCAAAAACCATGAGCATTGATATTCACATCTATTTCTCCATTGGAATCCATTTATACTATTCGTAAACATAAATTAACATATATTTTAACGACCATTTTATATCATGTTTATTAGTGCTAGAGTAATAGGATTGTTTTATCATTCGCGAGTAATACACAACATACCTTTATGACGAACAGGCTGTTTACGACGATAGTATGTAACATTATAGTTGCGAGGCAGTTGGTATTCATATGGATCAACTTCAATTGGGATTTTATTGAAGAATGCTCCAGAATGATAACGCATATATGGTAGTTCGGAATTACTATTCCAGACACGTTTTATACCCTGTAAGAAGCATTGAGCACACAAATCGGCCTGTGCGTCATGGTATATATAGCCACACCCATCACATCTCCAGTCATCATCTGTATCTTCGTCCTCATTTTCGTCAGTGTCTTCATCTTCATCTTCATCTTCATCATAACAGCATGCCTTACAATTACCACATCTACTCTTATATACCCAGTGTACAGTTACCTCCATTGGGTACACAAGATCAATGATTTTATTGAATAATTCTTCTGGTAGCTTACTACCCAGTTGTGACTCTTTTAAAGCAGTTATGGCATCCTTGTAAAATCCATTTCTTGCGTCCAGTTTATCGATATGGCAGTTCTCACATTCGCTCATGATTGTTGATACTATATATTAGAATAGTATCAATAAGTAATTTACATTCTGGTTCAATTTTCCTGCTATTTACTTCTTAGGTTCACATGCACCAGTCTTCTTGTTACGCCGTGTTCCATTTGGGCACCTTTTTCTCTCTTTCTTCACCTTCTCAGTCTTAACTGCAGGACTTAATTTCTTGACTATGATTAGCTTAACCTTTCTTCTCTTCTTCTGATTAACAGCTATCTTTTTTGTTTTTCCTTCACACTTGCCAGTTTTCTTGTTACGCCTGGTTCCATTTGGACATCGTGTCCGTTTCTTTGGCGATGAATGTGGTATGTCTATTATGGCAACCATCTTTGGTGATTTCTTTTTAGTTGGCTTCTTAGTTCGCTTCTTAGTTGGCTTCTTCGCAGGCTTCTTCGCAGGCTTCTTAGGCTTGGTGGTTCTATGCACCTTAACAGTTTTTGCCTTATTACATCTCCTGGTCTTTGGATTCCATACACGTCCTGGACCACAATCCTTTGCAGGAGGGCTTTTTGGTTTGCTTTGAACTTTAACTACCTTAGCAGTCTTTCTTGCTATTTTCCGACAACGACCAGTTTTCGGATTGCGTTCCTTTCCAGGAGGACATGGCTTATCTTTTGGTGCCTTAGCTATCAGGTTCTTTAACGTATTTTTCTGAGTCTTGGTGCGAGCTTTTATGCAACGACCAGTTTTTGGATTCCTGATCTTGTCAGGAGGACAAGGTTCCCGATGTTTAAGGTCTAATCTATTGATTAATCCAGGAGTTCTGGTATCACCGGGAGAGATCCGCATAGGTTTCTGAATCATTTTTTCTAGTACTTGTTGAGCTGCATAGGTTTCTCCATAGGACATACCATATTTTTCAGCTTTCTTTACTTCACCAGTCTTGATATCTCTAAGGATCTTTTCAGGAGTCAGCTTTGGATCTAACGAAAGTAACGATTGAATCTTTAAAAATGGCTTGAAATACATCCTAACTTCGGCAATATCTGATGCATTTCCTCCTAATCTTATAGCTTCAAATGACTCTCCGTAAATATCCTTAAAGTATTGTTCTACTTTTCTCATGATAAATGTAGCATAACCTCTTGCAATATACAGCAAATAATTACCCATTCTTCTACTACTATCAGCATTTTCTTGTGCAATCATATCCAAAAGAACAGTCATTATCTCTCTTGTTGTCTTTGTTGGATTACTCAAGATAAGCTCTGTAGTGAACATAGACCACATAGAGCAATAGCCACCACCTTCTTGTGATGTATCGCGGTATATATCAGCATAACCTTCTAAAGATTGCACACCTCTAATACGGGGACACACCATGTAACTAGGAAGATACGTAAACGGTTTACTTTCTCGTTCTTTTTTGGGTAAAGAAGCGTTAAAAATATCAGCAAACTCTCTATAAGCACCCACAGGATCTACACGTCCACCATAACTGCTTCCACCAAAGTATTCACCATGAGGCTCAACTGCTTCAATAGTCCGCTCTTTCTTACGAACTACAATAAGATTTGCATGAGTACTACCAACAGCATCATTTTCATATGCACCATCTTTTCCGGGAAAATGTAATCGGACAGGGACTACAACAATGTCTCGTCCCTTGATTTTCAAACATTTCTGAATCCTTTTCGCAAATCTTTTCAAATACTTTTCATACTCTTTACGTTTCTTGTTCTCAGACCTAGTTGCATTTCTGAACTTGAATGTGTAAATCTTGAGAATCATGTCTCCTGCACGATCGCATAAATCTGGTATCAAACTGCAATCAGGATTTTCATCAATGATGCAACTATTACCATATTTATGAAAAAGATACATGTAAAACATGCTACGCATAAAGTATTGACGATTTATCCCCCATTGGGTAAACTCTTTGGGTGACTTACTGCCTGCTTCTCTAAAAATACCTAAGGTTTGTTGTAGTTTCCTAGCTGTTTCTTGAGAAGACTTTTTCAAATTATCAGGTAAACGTGGTAACTTTATTGTAGGAGTTGGTTCTATGAACTTGCTCATAACTATACTAAGGAGAGAAATAAGTGGACAATGCCAAGTATTTCAATTTTTATAGTGTAGATTAGTCTATTTTTCGATGGACGCTACATCAACCAGTGTTTGATCTATAACGCAGCAAGATAGCGCTACGATCTCTTTTTTACGCCACCTGGAACTACCATGTGGCATTTCATCCCACTTGTGTGCTTTGACGAATATAGATGCAATACCAATGCCATGCATCTTCTTAACATCAATAGCAGGAAGTACCTCATCTAGTCTAGCATTGAGCTTCTCTGGCGAGGTTTCCTTGTCTACTCCGAAGTAGTGGTTAGAAACGCCCATATTCATCATCTCTAGTCGTGCTGCGATTGTCTCAGACTCGTGGAAGTCACAACCAGATGCGAAGATCACATATGGGAAGGTATTCTGCCCCATGCATATCATCTCAGAACCACGAATGTTCTTCGCAGCTCTTTCGATTGCATTTCCTGTAGATTGTCTTGGTTTACCTTCAGCAAGGCGGCTGTCATTTGTACCTTGAACCTTGTCTTCACCAATAAAGACAGGATATTTCCTTGTACAGGTAAAGACCCCATCCTTGGTTTCTCCAAATTGAGCCCAGATGATCCCACCATCGGGTTTCATAGAAACGGACTTCTTGTCTGGATTAGGTTCAGGTCCTCCATGTTTATGAAACGCACGTTGGCAAGTGTATAGAGAACACTTGGTGCTGTATGACATCTTCCCTCCAATCGCTTCGATCTTACTTCGTGCGTATTCCTTTATAACTTCCATTGCTTCATTAAGCGTAGCTTCGGATTCATTAGCATCCATCATCAAGTGACGCCCATCAAGATGCATCTGTATATGTCTGGCCCTAAGGCCAGCTGATTGAGTAACGGTACGTGCGGTTTGTGCTGCCATTGTTAGATTGAGTGTATGACATACCAACATTGGCAAAATACATTTCATTTTTCTGAGAAACTTATTAACTATGTAGGTAGAACTTTTTAAGTTATAATGACCATGTAGGTGAATGTAAAGAAGCAAAAACTTTCAGTTTTTTTATGTTTTTGAAAGTCAATTCGGTAGAATCAAGGATAGATCCCTCAAAACAGGTAAAATATTTTTGGGTTTTGAAAACGTGTTTTTTTTTGCATTTACTTAGACGGCCTAGGTAATTTTTAAAAAGAATCGATAATTTTATGAAGGGCCTTTATGTAGGGCTTAAAAAAAGGCACTATTGACCAACTCGTTTAAAGATTAAGCAACTTTTCTATGTATCATTTAATGGTACAAAATGGTACATCAAAAGTTGCTAAAAGTTGCTCGCATTTTCACTGTGAAAAATGTGACTATACTACGTCTAAGAAATCTTCGTGGCTGAAGCATCTTGAGACCAAAAAACACAATTCAGTCAAAATGGTACATAATGATACATCAAAAGTTGCTAAAAGTTGCTCGACAGAAAGATACGTGTGTGATTGTGGGAGATCCTACAAATATCATAGTGGATATTATCGTCACAAAGCGAAATGTACTTACGAACCTGAAGCAAATGAAGTAATTGAGATGGAGGAAGTCCATAGTAGAATAACGAAAGCTGAGATGACTCAGATTACTACACAGGTGCTAACAACTTTGTTAGAGAATGGAACCATAGGACAACAGCAGGGAGGTCACCATAATACGATTAACAATAATCATCAAAAGATATTCAATGTTAATCTATTCTTGAATGATCACTGCGCAAATGCAATGTCTATCCAAGACTTCGCAAAAAACCTACAGCTCACGATGAATGATCTAGATAAGAGCAAACCAGAATGTATAACCAATGTAGTCTTGAAAAACTTACGACCAATGGCTATAACAGACAGACCAATACATTGTACGGATGGAGACAAGCAAGAGTGGTATGTAAAAGATGAGGACAAAGGTTGGCAAGAGGACGATGGAGACAAGATGCTATCAGAAGTAGATAACAAGATAAATCAGTCATGGCCAAATACCTTCCAGAATGAGCATCCTAACTATGAATCAAGTGAGAAGTTACAGGATAAGTACATAGATGCTGCTGCGAAAGCATCAAAGAAGCTTAGTGATAAGGCAAAGAAAAAGGTATTGAGTGATATAGGATCTGGTGCAACACTAAATGCAACAGTAATAAGCGATGCTAAGTCTAATTAGAGACCATTTTCTTGTAGTTTCTTTTGAAAGTTATGTACATATGCCATCCACAAGGCTAGACTGCCTCCGCCGCCTATGCCAGAAGGCCCATTATTTGAGCATATACCGTCTCGCACGAGGATTCTTGTAGCTGAGTTAGT
>MDTG01308116.1_pt1 | contig 13498 bp, 11 predicted proteins | sample 811421 | NCBI WGS metagenome assembly MDTG01 (sample SAMN05326645, study PRJNA326480) | marine metagenome | isolation source: seawater | place: Pacific Ocean: South East | collected 2011 | reverse complement strand
TTGCTAGAATTGCTTTAGGACAAAAAGATAAATTCTTCTTAGGAAATCTTGACGCTAAAAGAGATTGGGGTCACGCCAAAGACTATGTAAAAGTGATGTGGATGATTCTACAATATGAAAAGGCTGAAGATTGGGTCATAGCTACAGGTAAAAATGCATCGATAAGGGATGTTGTGAAAATGGCATTTAATTGTGTTGGTGTAAAGCTTAATTTTATTGGGCAAGGTATTAATGAAAAAGCAATTATAAAATCATCAAGTAATAAAAATTATCATTTTGAATTAGGAAAAGAAGTCTTAAATATAGATCCTAATTATTTTAGACCAACAGAAGTAAATCAATTAGTAGGAAATGCAACTAAGGCTGCAAAGAAATTAGGTTGGAAAGCAGAAATTAATTTGGAAGAATTAATCCACGAGATGGTTCACTCAGATTTAAAAGAAATGAAAAAGCAAATTAATTATTAATGTCGTTTATACAAAAGTTTAAATATTTAAATGACAGAAACAATAGCTTTATTAGCTCCTTGTCTGACAAAGGTTTTTTATCAATATTACTACTTTCACATAAATAATTTTAATCCGACAGTAAAAGAATGAGTATAAGAAAAAATTTTGCATACAATGCTGCTTTGACTATCTCTAATTTCATCTTCCCGTTGATAGTCTTTCCATATGTGTCTCGTACACTTGGAGTTTCTAACATTGGATTATGTGGTTTTGTTGACAGTATTATTAATTATTTTATACTTTTTTCAATGTTAGGAATAAGTATTATTGGCATTAGAGAGGTTGCTAAAAATAAAAACACTCCAAAAAAACTTGAAAGCATATTTTCAAGTCTATTCACACTTAATGCCATCAGCACTTTTTTGATGTTGATAATTCTAATTTTACTTTCAAATTATGTGCCTAGATTAATTGAAAATAAAGAGTTTATGTTTTTAGGTGGTTTAAAATTAATATCAAATTTATTTTTAATCGAATGGTTTTTTAGAGGCATTGAAAACTTCAAATTTATTACAATACGCTCAATATTAGTTAAGACATTTTTTGTTATTTCAGTTTTTATTTTCGTTAGAGATCAGTATGATGTTCTAATTTATTATGGCCTTATAACCTCAATGGTAGCATTAAACGCTTTTTTAAATTGGAGCTATCGTAAGCGTTTAGTAAACTTGAATTTTAAGAGCATCACATTTAAACCATTCATAAAATCTTTTTTTATACTAGGTCTTTATATGGTTTTCACCTCTATGTATACTACTTTTAATGTTGCATATTTGGGATTTACATCAGGAGATGTAGAAGTTGGATATTATGCAACAGCAGTAAAAATTTATGAACTAACATTAGCTATATTTACAGCTTTTACTGCTGTCATGCTGCCGCGTATAAGCAGTTTAGTTTCTGAAGGTAAATTTGATGATTTAAACAAACTAATATCTAGTTCATACAATATATTAATTACTTTTTCAATACCACTAATTATTATTTTATTAATATTTACTCCTCAAATAATTTTAATTATTGCAGGCCAAGGCTTTGAGGGAGCGATTCTACCAATGCGAATTATATCCCCTTTAATATTAATTATTGGTATTGAACAAATACTTATTATTCAATTGATGATGCCATATAAAATGGATAAAGTAATCTTAAGAAATTCAGTTATTGGAGCTACTTTAGGAATAATTTTAAATATTGTTTTAGTACCCAGTATGAAAAGTACTGGTTCTGCTATTGTTTGGCTCAGCTCAGAAATCTTGGTTCTTATATCTGCTCACTTGTACATAAAAAAATCATTAAAAATTAACTTCCCCTTAAATAAAATTTTGCTAAATATTATTTATTCATTTCCAGTGGTTGTTTTTTGTGTAGGTATTCAAACACTCACGAAATTTCCTCCTATTTTTTCAATATTATTATCAGCTTTATTAACATTGATATATTTTTTATTTTTACATATTTGCATTATAAAAAACAATATGATTATCGAGCAATTAAAGTTAATAAAGAAGAAAATATTTTAAATTAATCACTATCTTTTTCATAATTCAATCAGCCAAAATGCTTGTTTTTCAAAAATCTAAATTTATTGATGTTAGTTTCTTTTCTTGCAAAAATCCGTTTTTATTTTTCTTTAATCATTGGTTAATTTTTAGATTAGTAATCTATTCTAAAGGTTGTTTTTTTAATAAATAAATGTCAGTTAATGGATGTATCAATAATCATAGTAAATTATAAGACTCCAAATTTGCTATTAAATTGTATTAAATCAATTTTTAGTGAAACAGTAGCAATTAATTTTGAAATTATTGTAGTTGATAACAACTCAAATGATGGTTCTAGGGCACTAATAAACAATAATTATCCAGCAGTTAATTATATACAATCAAATTCAAATCTTGGTTTCGGTAAGGCTAATAATCTGGGTATAAAAAGTGCTAATGGAAGAAATATCTTTTTTTTGAATTCCGATACAATATTGATAAGTAATGCTGTTAAAATCTTATCTGATTTCTTAGATGTAAATGAAAATGTTGGTGTTTGTGGTGGAAATCTTTTTGATATGAATAAAAACCCAACACATTCTTACCTAAAAGTATTTCCTGGCTTTTTTTCTGAGTTAAATCAGGTTTTATTTTCAGTTTACACTAATTTTTTTTTAAAAAATTCTTTTTTTAATCATGGAGAGAAACCTATTAAAGTCTCCTATATCACTGGCGCTAACATGATGGTAAAAAGGTCTATTATAAATTCAATTGGTGGTTTCGATCCTGATTTTTTTCTATATTTCGAAGAAACTGAGTTACAATTCAGGATTTATAATTCTGGATTCAAAATAATGAATTTGCCAAATTCAAAAATTATTCATTTGGAAGGAGCTAGTTCAACTTTTCATGAAAAAAAAATTCAACTTTATCTTCAGTCATATAAATTATATCTGAAAAAAATATATAAGTTTAATTTTTTAAAACATTTAACAATTTTTTTATTTAAAGTTAAATGTTATATTTTTTTAATTATTAATATCATTAGAAATGATAAACAAAAATTTGAATATTGGAAAGTAAATTTAAAAATCATTAATCAGTAATTGGCTAAAAAAACTTACCTTCTTATCTTACTAGTTTTTAGTTCCTACTTTTGGGGAGTTACTATTTTTCAAAATTTTGATAGAGATAGTATTTTTTTATCAACAATAGTTTTAGCTCTAGTGCCATTTGTTTTTTTTAAAAAAAATAAATATTACACAATTTTTTTAAAAAAATATCATAAATATACTTTTGTAATTTTTTTAGGCGTTGTATTAAGTATGTTTTCCGCTTATATATTTTGGAATCAGTCTTTTTTGCAAACGCTTATTAGCCAGAGGTATATTTATTTGTTTGTTTTACTTTCTTCAGTTCTGTATTTAACGCCAACCGAAAATCAATTTTTTTGGGCAATAAAATACTTTTCATATTTAACAATAGCTGCTTGGACTTTATCTATTTTTTTTATCGAATCTTTTATAAGTTCAGAGGAAGTATTGAATTACCGCTTATTTGGTGATTCCACAGAAATTGGGGCATCAGTTAATGGAATTAGAATTGTAGTTATATATTTTTATTATGTGTTACATAAAAGCATTAAGGGTTTGACAAAGGTCAAATTTTTAGAAATATTTATCTTGTTTTCATTTATTGTGTTATTTCAAAATAGAAGCGTAATAGTTGGATTAATTATTCCACTTATTTACTTTTTAGTTAAGTTTAAAACCAAATATAAATTCATCACATTATCTCTGTTATTTGCCTCTTTTTCAATTTTTTTATATTCTAATTATAATGTGTTTGATTCATTAATAAAAGAAACAAAATTAAACTTAAACGACGAGGATTATGCAAGGTATAGATCTTTGAATTACTATTTCAGTGATTATTCGCCTCATCCTATTTGTTATTTTACAGGAAATGGTAGAATTAATATAAATACCGATAACTTTAAAATTCAAAAACTAAATAATGATGGGATTTATGATTCTGACATCGGATTGTTTGGTATGTTAATAACCTATGGGTTAATACCAGTTTCTCTTGTTTGTCTAATATTGTTCAGAATTTTATTTCAATCAAGACAACCTCTTTATTTAAAGTTTATATCAACTCATATTTTGATCATCCCCACTTATTTTCATTTTTGGGATAACCCAAATATTTTAATGTTTATAATTATTATCTATTTTTACTTATTAAATTCTAAATATAGAATGTCAAAAAATATGTTAAAAACCTAAGTTTATGTTTTGATATCAAGAAATAAAATGATTAAAAAAGTATGCTGGGTTACTGGCGATTATTTTTTACAGGTAGACTTACCAATAATTAAACAAATTTCTGATTTTGTAGAACTTCATTGGGTCGTAGTATTTGGATCGTATCAGAAGTATTATAGCATCACGCACATAAAAAATTTCTGTTGCACTAATAATATTTCTTGTGAAATAATCCATAACAGTTCAGCATCTAGTCCTAAATTATTTTTTCAACAAATTAAAATGTTAATTAACTTACGAAGAAATAAAAGTGATTTATATTATTTTAACTACTACGGGCTTCCGTATTTTTATTTTATACTTAAACTTTTTATAGATAAAAGTAAATCACTTGTAGCTGTTCATAATGTTAAAGTTCCTAATGGAAATAGAGGAGAGAAGTTAGAAAAATTTTATCAAAATTTTGGATTAAACCTTTTATCTAACATCCTCACCTTTTCTGAAAGTCAATTTTCTTTAGCAAAGAAGAAATTTCCTAAAAAGAATGTGTTCAGTATTCCACTACCCCTAAGTGATTATGGAGAACCGAAGCGTAATAATTTAAATTCTAAAATCCAATTCTTATTTTTTGGAAATATTACAAAATATAAAAGATTAGATATTTTGATTAAAGCAGTGGAGAGATTGAGCTGTGAACAAAAAAGTAAAATTGGTGTAACCATAGCAGGAAAAGATTTTGTCTGGAGCGAATACAAAAAATTAATTAAGTCTAAGTTAGTATTTAATTTAAAAATAAAAACTATTCCAGATGAGGAGGTTGCGGACTTATTTGCAACACATCATTACTTAGTTTTACCTTATCAAGATATTGCACAAAGTGGACCATTAAAAATTGCATACAGATACAATGTGCCAGTCGTTGCATCTAATCTTGACGCATTCTTAGAGGATATTGTTCATAAAGAAAATGGATTTGTATTTGAAAAAAATAATACTGACTCACTAACTGAAATTTTAAAATTTATAATTTCTAACCACAATAGTTTTTATTCTCAAATGCAAGTAAATCTAAAGAATTATGTAAAAAATAATCTATCAAACAAATCAATAATAAATCAATATTTAAAAATTTTTAAAAATGAGTTTTAAGGCTTTGAAGATAGCTCAGATCGTACCATCTTTAGCAAATAAAGGTCCAGTTATAGTTGCAAGAGACTTAGTAAGAGTTTTTATCAAGATGGGGCATAAATGTATAGTTTATTACTTTGATGATATTAAGGAGTTAGAATTTAACTGTGGAACAAATAAAATTTCTTTTTGGGATTCTCAGGATTTTACTCAATTTGATATTGTGCACGTACATGCATTGCGCCCTAGTATTTATGCAGCAATTCAAAAACTTAAATTTAAACACAAAAATGTGAAATTTGTCTCAACAATACATCAACCATTTAGTTATAAAGCATTTAGATTAACAAGGGGTAAATTATTGTCTTTAACTTTTAGTTTAATTTCAACTTATGTATATAGGTTTTTAGACAAAAATATTGTTTTAAGCAAGCATCAAAAGGAATTATGTTCTAGTTATATAAAAGAAAGAAAATTAAAAGTAATTAAAAATGGTAGGGATATTGACTTAAGTAAAATTGATCAAACGATAGAAGATTCAGCTAAATCTTTTGCAGATAATTATAAAATTATTGGAAGTATTTCTGTTATCATAAAAAGAAAGGGTCTGGAGCAAATTATTAAATCATTAGTTAGTCTCAAAAGTTGGGCTTTTATTTGTATTGGTGATGGGGATGAATTAAAAAGTTTAAAAGATTTGGCGTTAAAATTAGGTGTTGATAAAAGGTGTTTGTGGTTGGGATATAAAAAAAATGCCAATATATACTATAAAATTTTTGATGTCTTTGCTATTCCATCTCGCTCTGAAGGCTTCCCTTTGGCATTTATAGAAGCCTCTGCTTATGGAGTTCCTACTATTTTATCAGATATACCAATATTAAAATCTGTGGCAACAGAAAAACAGGCTGTATTTTTCAAGCTAGATGATATTGTAAGCTTTGTTAAATCAGTAAATTATATTATTGAAAATAAAAATATGTATTCCAAAAATTTAAAAAAATATTATCGTTCTGAGCTAACAGCTGATGTTATGGGTAAAAATTATGTCGAGTCTTTTTTAAATCTTATTGAAAATGAATAAATTTTCAGTTTTAATTTCTGTTTATGCTTCTGAAAGCTCAAAATATCTTGAACTAGCACTTAAAAGCATCTGGGATGACCAATTACTAAAGCCTGACGAAATTGTAATTGTTAAAGATGGACCATTAAATTTTAATCTTGATCATGTAATTGAAATTTTTCGTAAAAGTAAACCTGTCAAATTAGTTGAACTAGATGAAAACCTTGGCTTAGGCTTGGCTTTGGCTATAGGCTTAAAAAATTGCAAATACGATATTGTAGCTAGAATGGACAGTGATGACATATCAAGATTTGATCGTTTCTCAAAACAAATTCCTTTAATGTCAAAAGGTTACGATGTTGTTAGTTCTTGGAGTAAGTTTTTTGAAAATGAAATTGATAACACCATCGCAACTAAAAAAAGACCTGAATTTCATGAAGATATTTATAAGTTAGCTAAAAGAAGATCTCCAGTATGTCATGCCAGTTCAATTTTAAGAAAAAGTAAGGTTATTGATTCAGGTAATTATCGTAATGTACCAATGTACGAAGACTATGATTTGTGGGTTAGAATGCTGTTAAATAAATCTAAGTTTTATAACCTTCAAGATTATGTTTATCTAATTAGAGGATCAAATAATCAATTTGGGAGAAGAGGTGGGTTGAATTATTTACGCACAGAAATTATCTCACATATTAATTTTTATAATTTGGGTTTTTTGAATTTCTTTGAATTAACAAGAAATTTGATTTTTAGAATTTTAGTAAGAACTCAGCCAATAGTAATCAGAAGAAAGATTTATTTATTAATTTGGAAAATAAGTAGAACAAGTAAAATTATTTAAAAATGAATTTGTTAAAGTTTTTAAAAGTATTAGGTTTAAATTTTTCAGAAGAACAGTATAGAAATATTTCTTTTTATGATGCTGCAAAAAGAGCTATTATAGGAATCAGAAATGCTATAATTTTAAAGTATTGCATGTATTCTGTGATTTTATCCCCTTTAAATTACAGGTTGATTCGCCCAAAGCTTTGGAGGCTTATGGGTGTAAAAATCGGAAAAAACACTTTTATTGGTTATGATGTTTGGTTAGATTTTAACAATACCAAAATGATAGAGATTGATGACAATGTGCATATTGCTAATCGTTGCTTATTGCTTTGCCACCAAAGAAATTTATCTGACTACTATGTAGATAGTGATTATTCAAAGTTGGGTTACAATATTCAAAAAATTCATTTACAGAAGGGTTGTTTAGTAGGTATGGGTTCAATAATATTACCGGGAGTTGTTGTAGGCGAGGGGGCAATTATTGCTGCTGGCTCATTGGTAACCAAAGATATACCTTCATGGACAATAGCCGCAGGAAGACCTGCAAAAGTGATTAAAAAAATTCGAAAAAAATGAAAATATTAACTTTTGATATTGAGGAGTGGTTTCATATTCTTGACTACTCTAGTTTAGGTAATACAAAAGAATGGTCAAATTATGAGTCTCGAATTGAAGCCAACATGGAAATTATTTTTGAAATCATGAAGGGGTCCAATGTTTCTGCAACTTTTTTTGTGATAGGATGGATTGCTGATAAATATCCAAACATCATAAAAAAAATTTCAAATCTTGGTTTTGAAATTGGCAGTCATAGCCATTTTCATCAATTATCATATGAGTTAGATCGAAATGCATTTTATAATGATGTGAAAAGGTCTATTAAAAGCATTGAAGACTCTACTGGTAAAAAAGTAAAGTCTTTCAGAGCACCAGGGTTTTCAATTACTGAAAAAAACAAATGGGCTTTTGAAGCCCTACATCAATTAGGAATAGAAATAGATTGTTCTGTTTTTCCTGCTAAAAGAGCTCATGGCGGTTTACCAAAATATCAACATGCAACACCTTCGATCTTGAAATGCAATGGGATCCAACTAAAGGAGTTTCCAATCAACACTTTTAATATTTTTAAACAATCTGTAGTTTTCTCGGGAGGAGGTTATTTTCGATTACTGCCATATAGTTTTATCAATATTATGACTAAAAAGTCTAATTATGTTATGAGCTATTTTCATCCAAGAGATTTTGATCATAGTCAAAAAATATTACCTAACTTGTCATTAGCGCGGCGGTTTAAATCATACATAGGTTTAAAAAATTGTAGACCTAAGCTTGAAAGATGGTTGTCAGACTTTGATTTTATTGATTTAGATACGGCTAATAATAAAGTTGATTGGGAAGCTGCTCCTGTGATAAATTTATAGTCTCTTTGTATTACTAACTCAAGTTATTAAGTATAAGTTGTTTTTTTAATCTTAATAAAATAAATTAATTAATATTATATAATTATTTTTGATATATGAAAAATCTTTTTTTTGTAGTTGTTTTCCTGTTTATTCTCAGTTCTTGCTCAACAAAAAATCAGTTAATTTACCTAAAAGACATAAAAAAGCAAGAGGCTAATTCGTGGGTTGATTTGCCTCATGTTAAGGACAAAATTGAATCTGGTGATATTCTAAAAATAGATGTTAATACTACAATTCCTGAGGCGTCTTTGCCTTACAACACGACAAGCTTAATTCAAAATCAAAATAACTTGGAGCTCATAAAATTGGATGGATACATAGTTGATAACCAAATGATGATTAACTTTCCTGTTTTAGGTAAAATTAGCACTCAAAACTTAAACGAAGAGCAACTTGAACTTAAAATTAAAAATCTTCTTGAAGAAGGCAATCACCTTTCTAATCCCACAGTCAGTATCCGAAGAATTAATAACAAATTTACTGTTTTGGGTGAAGTTAAAAACCCTGGAACATTCTCATACCTTGAAAGAAAACTTAATATTCTACAAGCATTAGGTTATGCTGGAGACTTAACAATAGACGGAAAAAGAAAAGATATCACACTAATTAGAGATGAAAATGGAAAAAGAACGGCTTACAACATAGAATTAACAAAATCTGATTTTTTAACTAGTCCTCTTTATGAAATAAAAAACAATGATGTAATAATTATAAACCCTTCTTTTAACAAGGTTAAAAGCGCTGGATTTATAGGTAGCCCTGCATCAATTGCTACAATAGCATCGCTATTGTTAAACATCACACTCTTAATAAACTTTTAATTAAATGAACAACAACTCACAAAATACGGATATTATAATTTCTGAGGTTGATGGTGTAGACTTTAAACAAGAGTTTTTTAAATATTTATTTTACTGGAAGTACTTTTTGATTTCCACTTTATTTTTCTTGTTAGTTGCGTTCACATATTTAAGGTACAGCGCGAAAATTTATGATACAAGTGCAAAAATCCAAATCATAGACAAAAAGGAGGCTTCACTAGAGCTTCCATCGGCTTCAGAGTTATTTTCTAAATCAAAAATTAATCTGGAAAATGAAATGGAAATTATAAAATCTTCTCCTGTTATTAAAGAAGTCATTAAAAATATAAATCTTCAAACAGAAGTTTATGCTATTGCTGATGTTATGGAGGGGTTGAGAGTAGAATATCCTTTTAATGTCATTCTAAACACTCCAATAGATAGTCTCACAAATCAAGTTTATAGACTTAACAAAACTGATGAAGGATTTGAAATAATTAATTTACAAAATGAATCAAAAAGCTATTTATTTAAGGGTACTAGTAGTTCAAACTATAATCATGATTTACCTTTTGAAATTTTAAATTTTGATATGGATAGGTTTTTTTATTATGCAAATGAGGGCTATGAAATTAGGTTTTTGCCTGAAAAAGATTTAGTTGATAGGCTAAAAAGTTCTTTAAAAATTGCTCAAGTTGGTAAAGAGAGCGACATCATTGAATTAAATTTTAATTCTACAAATAAAAAATATTCAGAAAACTTTCTAAATGAATTAATAGATGTTTTTAACGATGATGGTGTAAAAGATCGTCAGCTTATTCACAAAAGAACGATCGACTTTGTTAATGCAAGGTATTCATATCTATCTATAGAACTAGATTCAATTGAAATTGCCAAGCAGTTATATAAAGTTGATAACAACTTGGTTAACTTGTCTGCGAATTCTACAATTTCACTTGAGAAGAGTTTGAAGTCAGAAGAAAGCATGTTTAGTAATGAAAATCAAATTTCAATAACAAATTTGTTGCTGAAGACATTAAAAAATGATGAATTAGAACTACTACCTGCAAATATGGTAATACAGAATGACGAAATTAACATACTTATTTCTAAATACAATCAATTTATTTTGGATAGAAAAAAATTAATTTTAAGTGCAGGCTCTAACAACCCATCAACTAAACAGCTTGATAACACTTTAAGTGATTTTCGTTCAAATATTATTTATTCTTTGCAAAGTAACTTGTCACAATTAAAAAACATTAGAAGCAAATTGTCTAATCAGTTTTATAAATACAATAACGACATTTCTAATCTCCCTGAAAAAGAAAAGATACTGAGAGCCATTGAGCGTAATCAAAAAATAAAAGAGTCTTTATATCTCTTTCTTTTACAAAAAAGAGAGGAAGCTGAAGTAAGTTATGCAGTTACTGAACCAAGCATTAAAGTGGTTGAATATGCTATTACAAAAAATGATCTTGTTTTTCCCAAAACAAATATTATTTACTTCATCGCAATATTATTTGGTATTTTAATACCCTTTACTGTAATATATCTTATGTTTTTTCTTAACAAGAAAATTTATACAAAAAGTCAGATAGAAAGCCTGAATTTTCCTGTTCCTATAATAGCTGAGATTCCTGAAATTAAAGAGCAAAATAATGTAATTATAAGCTCTGCTAGAGAAAGATCTCCGTTGGCTGAATCTTTCAGGGTTCTTTTTTCTAAACTGAAATTCTATACTTTAAGTGATCACAAAGACGGTCATGTAATTATGGTCACATCAGTAATCAAAGGAGAAGGTAAAACTTTTTGTGCTACTAATATGGCTTATACAAAAGCTACACTTGGGAAAAAAGTTCTGCTAATAGGTGCTGATTTGCATAATCCTCAAATTCACTCATATTTAAACATAGAAAAGAATAATGACGGATTAGTTAATTATTTAGTTGACAACAGCTTTGACTGGAAAAGTGCCATAATAAAGTCTGAATCCGTTAATTGTGATGTTCTAATTGGGGGTCAAATTCCTCCCAACCCTGCTCAACTTTTGAACAATGGAAACTTTGAAAAGCTTATCAAAGAGGCAAAAAAGGTTTATGACCACATAATAATTGATACCCCTCCTTGTTTATTAGTTTCAGATACACTTGGTATTAGCAATCTCTCAGACATACTTCTGTTCGTTGTTAGGTGTAATCATACTAACATAGATTTACTTGATTTCATTAGGGATTCTTATAATAATGGTATTGTAAAAGATAATTGCTTGATTTTACTTAACGGATTAGGAGCATCAAACAAATACGGTTATGGTTACGCATATAACTATAGCTACTCATATAAATATCGTTATAATTACAACTATGGATATGGGTATGAATATAAGTCCGAGGATTAAAAAGGCTCCTTCTTATTTGTTTAGGCTTGTTTTGCCTATTGAGTATACGCTAAAGCCTATAGATTCTAGTTTCTTGGCGTTCAAGATATTTCTCCCGTCAAATATTTTTGCTGGTTTAAAGCAGATATTGTAAATTTTTTTCCAATCATAAGATTTGAATTCATCCCATTCAGTAATAATGGCAATAGCATGAGAATTCTCACAAGCGATGTAAGGATCTGAACAGTAAGTTAACGCTTTTTTATTTTCTTTTAGCGAACGATTATTCAAAAATTCTAAATCGGAAAGCATTCTTTGTTCACTTACTTTAGGATCATAAACATGTATTTTAGCACCGTTTTCTATTAAGTAATCGGCAATATAAATTGCTGCAGATTCTCTAGAATCATTGGTGTCTTTCTTAAAAGCCCATCCTAACATAGTTATTTTCTTTTCTGAGACGGTATTATAAAGAGATTTAATAATTTTAATGGCAAACCGATGTTTTTGATAATTGTTTATCTCCACTACTTGGTTCCAGTATTCAGAAACTTCATTAAGCCCAAGGGACTTAGCAATATAGACTAAATTTAAAATATCTTTTTGAAAGCAACTACCACCAAAGCCAACGGAAGATTTTAAAAACTTATTTCCTATTCTAGTATCCATTCCGATAGCAGTAGCAACTTCTTCAACATCTGCTTCTGTTGCTTCGCAAAGTGCAGATATACTATTAATAGAACTTATTCTTTGTGCTAAAAAGGCGTTTGCAACCAATTTAGATAATTCAGATGACCACACATTTGTAGTATATATTTTTTCTTCCGGTATCCAATTTTTATAAATATCAACAAGTTTACTTGTTGCAATTTTACCAGATTCAGTTTGATCACCCCCAATTAAAACTCTATCAGATTTAAACAAATCATTTATGGCAGTTCCTTCAGCTAAAAACTCGGGGTTAGACAATACTTCAAAATTTACGCCAGTACCTGTTTTGTCTAGAATTGTTTTTACAGCTTCAGCTGTTCGTACAGGTAGTGTAGATTTTTCAACTACAATTTTATCGCTGTTTGAAACCTCAGCTATTTTCCTAGCGCATAGCTCCACATATTTAAGATCTGCAGCTTGTCCTTTTCCCTCACCATAAGTCTTAGTTGGTGTATTAACAGCAATGAAAATCATATCTGCATTTTTTATGCCGTTATCAATGTCTGTTGAAAAAAATAAATTTCTACCTCTAGCTTTACTAACTACATCTGCCAAACCGGGTTCATAAATTGGTAAATTGTCAAGATTATCATCATTCCAAGCTCTGATTCTTTCTTCATTTATATCTACAACATTTACCTTGATATTTGGGCACTTAAGGGCAATAACAGCCATAGTTGGTCCTCCAACGTATCCTGCTCCGATACAACATATATTTTTAATATCCACTTACTAAATTTTTACAAAAATAAAAATATTAAGATTAGTGGCCCAGAGAGGATTCGAACCCCTAACCATCAGAGCCGAAATCTGACATTCTATCCAGTTGAACTACTAGGCCAGTAGCAAATTTAAATCATTAAAT
>MDTG01204939.1_pt1 | contig 13498 bp, 10 predicted proteins | sample 811421 | NCBI WGS metagenome assembly MDTG01 (sample SAMN05326645, study PRJNA326480) | marine metagenome | isolation source: seawater | place: Pacific Ocean: South East | collected 2011 | reverse complement strand
TTATTTTGGTAACTAAAGAATTATTTATAATCCCTGAAATTGGATTATCTTCAACAAGAGGAACATGCTTATAGGCTGCTGCATGAAAAACAATCTCAACTCTCTCTTCCTTAAATATATTTGATAAGAAATTTAAGGTTGATATATCGCCAAGGACCATCTTAAGAATATCTTGGTTGATATTTATATCTTTTAGTCTTTGACTTAACTTATATACATTAATTTCAGAATTATCAATGATAATAATTTTTTTAGGATTATAATTTATTATTTGAAAAAATATTTCAGAGCCAATAGATCCAGCTCCTCCTGTTATACATATTACTTTATTTTGAACAGCTGATTTCAAGAGATTTATATTAGGTTCAACCTGATCTCTTCTTAGTAAATCCTCTATATTTAGTGGAATTAATTCATTTATTAGAGATTTACCTGACATGATTTCCGTTAATGAAGGCACCTGCAAAACATTAATATTCTCCTTCTTAATTTGATTAACAATTTCTAATTTTCTTTTGTTTAATAAACTTGGAATTGCAAGACAAACTAAATCAATATCATTTTTAAATTTTCTTAGGACTTTTGGAGAGTATATTAATTTATTTTGGACACATCTTCCCCATAATTTAGGATCATCATCTATGAAACCAACTATTTTCCATTTGGCTATGTACCTCATTGAAGAAGCTAATTGAGCCCCGGCCTCTCCAGCTCCATAAATTATTACTTTACTTATATTTTTTGTTTGCAAATTATTTAATATGATCTGAATATCTCTCAAAACAAGTCTTATTAAAGAGCTAAAGACATTTAGTATTATCCAAAAAATAAGCCAATTTTTAAATTTAAGTAAAGTCAAATTTGCGATAGTCCCAAATAAAATAATTGCTATTAATAAAAAACTATTTCTTAAGACAAGATAATAAAAGGATTTACTATTTATATATTTACTAAGGCCCCTATATTGACCAGTCAATAAAAAGATTATTACCCCTAAAAATAATGTAGCTGGTACTATCCAAAAGACATCGCTTTTAAATAGTTGATAGAAATCTCTTTCCGAGTAAATCCAGAATGTAAAAAGAATAACTAAGGGCAAGATTATTACATCTATAGCTATTAAAAGTATTCTTTTATATTTTTTATCTATATCTAAAAGTGGGTTTATTAGATTATTAATTAGAAGCTTTTTCATTACCTGAATTTAATAAAATTTGAATCTAAATTAAATATCCATTATTACTTTAACTTAATAAAATATAAAAAATAAATCAAGATAGTTTATTAATTAGAGTTATTTCTTTTTTTATTCCTTCTGCAAAAGATAATGGTTTAAAATTAAAGTCTTCTAATGCTTTTTGATAGGAAAATACTTTATCCTCATTTAGACGCAGAATTTGCTCAGACTTAACTGGAATCTTTAATTTAAAAAATTCAAGAAACTTTAAAATAAAAAATATTAATTTATACGGTAAATGTACTTTCAAAATTTCTTTATTTAATGATTTTGATATTAATTTAATAATATTATTATATGTTTCTTTCTTAAAACCTGATATGTTATATGTGTTTTTAAAAGTTTTTTTATTATAAATAACTTCACAAATTGCCCAAGCTACGTCATTTACAAAAATAGGTTGCTGAAAAGATTTTCCATTCCCAAAAACTGGTAAAATAGGCCAGTTTTTTATCCACTTTATTAATCTGATGATATTTCTATCATCAGCTGTGCCATATATCATTGTTGGTCTTAATATTGTCCAATTTAAATCGCTATCAATAATAAATTTTTCAGCTATTTTTCTTATTTTCTTTGATTTAGCATTTAAATTTGTAAAAATTGCTGTTGTACTTATAAAAATTCCTCTTCTTATTTCTAGTTCTTCACATAACTGTATTAAATCTTCAACAGAAATAAAAGCAAGTGAAGTAGTGTTAATAATACAATTAAAACCTTTTAAAGATTTTCTTAAACACTTTTTATCATTTAAATCAGCATATATTATTTTAATTTTTCTATCACTTATCCACTTATATATTTTCCCAGGCCGTAGTAATACTGTAAATTCAATTTTTCTTCTGATTAATTCTTTACATACAAATCTGCCAGTAAATCCATTTGCGCCGGTTAATACGATTTTATATTTTGAATTTTTCATTAATGAATAATACTTTTGATTATTTGATAAAACTTCTCACATATGATTTCTCTTGAGTATTCTTTTTCAGCAAGTAGTCTAGAATTAACGCTCATTTTTTCTCTTTCTTTTCTTGAAAGTAAAAATAACTTTTTTATAGAAATAGCCAAATCACTTGCACTATCAGCTTTAGAAGTTACTCCAACTTTAAATTTAGAAACTTCTTCATTTATTATTCCAGGTATTGTTGTTATTACTGGTCTTCCCAAGGCATAGGCATCATATAATTTATTTGGAGAAACTCCATATCTAAATAATTTAATATCAGAAAGAGATACTAAAATTGCATCAAATTTTGAAAGAAATTCTGGCATTTGTGATTGTGGAATAGGATCATTAAAAATAATTGAATTAACACCAGTTGCTTGTCTAATTAAATTATCTTTTTCCTGTCCATCACCAATAAAATAAAATTTAATAGGTAGATCATCAAGTAATCTAGCAGCATCTATAACATTTTTCAGACCATTTACTAATCCATGTGCGCCAGAATATACAATTTTAAAAGGTCTATCTTTTGAAAAAGAATCTAATTCTTCTGGTAATTCAGAGTACTTAAATACTTTAAGATTAGGCCCATTAGGTAAATACAAAATTTCTTTTGCTCCTCTGCACTTAACATACTCAATGCATCCTTTAGATAAAACTATAACCAAATTTGAATATTTATATAAAATATTTTCCATTAGAAACAATAATTTTATATAAAAACTATTAGTCTTATAGTTTTTTATATCTAACAAAACTCTTGGCCATAAATCTCTTACCTCTAATATTATTGGTATAGAAAAAAGCTTTGCAATTAAAAAGCTAAAAAATGCTGCTGGTAATTGAGGAGAAGAAGCTATTATTACAGATGGCTTGTTATTAAAAAATATACCTAATAAACATTTTAAAAACATATTAATAAGTAAATTAATATCAAAACTGATCATATTTAAATATCTTCGCCAATTATTTTTGTTATATGCAAATACTTTTAACCAATACCAATTAACTCCTTCTATATTTTCTTTACCATAAAGAATATTATTTTTTTTCTTTAGATATTTTCTTAAAGCCAAATTAAAATCAGATGAAAAAACACTTACAGATAAACCTTTATTTTTTAGATATATTGATAAATCATATTGCCTTGTATGCCCTGGCATATTATCAGTATTCGCAAATTGATTTATTATCCAAACTTTATCCATTTAATTTATTTTTTTAAATTTAGAATAGATTCTTTTATATTTTCTCCCTTTTCAAACATACCAAATAATAATAATGTTTTACTAGGGTATCTTATCCCATATTTATATGCTGTCCAACTATCAATCCACTTTGAATTTAAATAATTATTTTCATTGTCTAAAATGCAATATAAATAATCTTTATTTCTATTTGGAGGCAAATGAAAAAATAAATACCAATAAATTTTTTTTGAAGAAATAACTTTATCTACAATTCTTAAATCTAAATTCCCATTACACACTTTTGCAAATATTGATCTTTCTTGAGAAATTATAAGATTTGAATAAGGTATAAATTTACACCTACTCCATATTAAATTTTGTTTTACTCCATTAGATCTGCTACTTATAGTTGACTTTCTAGCAGCTTTGAAAGAATCCCATATTTCTACTGGTTCAATGAAGCTAAAATCATTTTTTGTATATTGATTTTCACTTAATAACATCATATTATGAGCTCTTCCAGATCTCTCATAGTTTCTAATTTTTAAGTTTTCATAATTACTTGTTCCTGTCTCAACCAGGGCAGGAGTTCCATTTTGAAAGATATCAAAAGAAAGAATATCTGAATGAGAATGTGCAGATAAATACTTAGGTGAAGAGAGACCTGTTTTGAATAATATCTCCCACATTTCACCAGGTCTTAAAATTGTAAATCCAGTATCTGGTAGATCAATAATTTCTTTTGAATTTTCTATAAAGTTAAAATTGAAATTATTTAATTTATTTTTTTGATTTTTATATAATTTTATAGTCAATTTATAGAGCAATGTATTTTTATTTTTTAAATAACAATTTCTATCAATATAACTTTGAGCAAAATTTATAATTTCATTTAAGTTTAAGTCGGAACATAAAAATGAATCATTAAATCTAGGATATTTATTATCTATTAAATAAACTTTTTTAGACCAAACTGTCATCTTAGATATTCCTTTAATAAGCCATTTAGGTCTTATATCTTTTATATGCTCTAAAAGTAAAGCAGTTTCAACTAATCTTTTTAAAAGATAAAAATGATAACTTGCACTTCTTTCTTCATGTCCACCATCATAGAGTAATTGTAATTCTAAATTCTTTTTTAATTTTGATAAAGATACTTGGAAAATATATTTTGCTTTATCATGACTAAATTGAAGAGATGATAAAACTAAAGTCATTAAATTTTCTAAATAATGATTTCCACCTAAATATTCTTCTTGATGATTATAAAGCCAATTAGTTTGAACCCATAAACTCTCCAACCTTTTTTCTGTAATTAATTGAGGACAAATTCGAAATAGCCAGATCCAATTTCTTATTCTTAAAGATAAAGTATAGCTATGCCAGCCATCAGTATAAAACTTATAACTATAAATTATCCAAGAATCGATCAGAAATTCAATTTTACTTAAAGAATTATTTTCTTTTTTTTTATTAAAAGCTTCCTCTAAAAGAATAATTGCCCAATCAAAATAATTCAAATTAAAATTCCATAATCTAGATTTATTTTTATCTTCCCAATCAATTGGCAATGAAATAATATTATTGATATTAAGAAAATATAAGTTTAAATTATTTTCTTTAAATTCTTCTCTTTTATATTTTAATAAAATTAAATTCGTAAGAATTTTTTTATTCCATAAAAAATTTTTATCTTGAAATTTAATTATATATTTAAAAAAAAACTTATCAAATTCTCTTCTTAAAATAAAAATTATTCTATATATTATTCTTTTAAAACCTACATCTTTTAAAGTAAAAAAATATAAATTAAAAATATAAAATTTATTCATTTTCAAATATTCCACAAAAATCAAATAAAACTTTATTTTTTGGATTGATCTTTTTAAATTCATTATGCTCTACTAAAAATATTAATAAATGAGAATTAGCAAGTGTTTCTTCTATTGAATGAATTTTAAATTCTGAATGAGTTTGTATATATGGATCACAAATTAAAACTTGATACTTTTCTAGAAAATATTTTGCAATTTCTAATGCTGGAGATTCTCTTAAATCATTAACATTTGGTTTATATGTAATTCCAAAAATACCAATTTTTATTGATAATTTATTATCTAATTTACCAAGATACTTTTCAACTTTTTGAATAATCCAAAATGGTTTATTTATATTAACTTCTCTAGCAGATTTTAATAATTTAGATTCCTCTTTAAATTCTGATATTAAGAACCAAGGATCCACTGCAATACAATGTCCACCTACTCCACAGCCTGGTTTTAAAACATTAACTCTTGGATGATTATTAGTAAAAGAAATTAACTTATAGATATTTATATCTAATTTATCTGCTATTAAAGATAACTCATTTGCAAATGCTATATTAATATCTCTAAATGCATTTTCTGTAAGTTTTGTTAATTCTGCAGTTTTTGAGTCAGTAACATTTATTTTTGATTTACATATTTTTTTGTAGAAATATTTTCCTTTTTGTGCAGATTCATTATTAATTCCTCCTATAATTCTTTCATTATTTTTCAGTTCAAATATAATATTTCCTGGTAAAACCCTTTCTGGACAATACGCTATATAAATATCATCTTTTTGAAATTTACTTTCTTTATAAATTTTTTTAGCTATTGATTCAGTGGTGCCAACGGGCACTGTTGATTCTAAAATAATTAAATTACCTTTTTTAAGAAAAGGAATAATTGAATCTATAGCAGAGTTAATATAATCTAAATTTGGAATATTAATATCTCCTGATTTAAGAAATGGGGTAGGAACAGTAACTAAAAATACATCAGCAAAACTTACTTTTTGACTAATTTTTAAATTGTTATTTTTTAAGTTATTTTTTAATAAATTTTCTATTCCAGACTCATTAATATGATTTATACCATTATTTAAATTATTTATAATATTTTGATTTATATCTACCCCAAGTACTTTTACGCCAGCATCAGCAAATAATAATGCTGTTGGTAAACCTATATAGCCTAATCCTAAAACACAGCAACTATTCATAATTTCAATAATTTCTCTTGGACTTCAAATATCTCTTTTAAAGGAATTGGTTCAGGATTAGAATTTTTAATGGAATTAATAAAATGATCTATACAATTTTTTTGTCCTTTATCTAGTTTTAAATTTCTTTTAATAGATTTATTATTGTTTTCCCAATACTTGAAAGTTAAAAAATTATCTAATTCGTAGATATTATTATCAATAAAAACTTTTATATTTTCTTTTGGATAAAGTTTATTACCATTTGTGAAATAATGAATAGAAGCTAATGAACCATCTTTAAAAATTATATTTAAACTAAAAGAATCAAATAAATTTTTAGAAATTGATTTATTTATATTGATTTCATTTATTTCAGATCCTGTTAAATCTCTCAATAAATCTACGAAATGGCATGCCTCTCCAATCATTCTTCCTCCTCCTTTTTGGGAGTCAATAAGCCAATGATCTCTAGGTAAGTTTCCTGCATTACATAAATAAATTATATTTTTAGGAGAACTATAAGAATTTACTTTTTCTTTAAATTTTTTATAAATTGGTGAAAATCTTCTATTAAATCCCACCATTAATGTAGTTTCTAAGAAACTATGATCTTTGATACTTTGAAGTTCTTTAAGACTTAAGCAAATAGGCTTTTCAACAAAAATATGTTTTTTATATTCCAAACATTTTTTTATTAATTTTCCATGAGAATCATGCCTAGTGCCAATAAAAACGATATTTATATTTTTATTATGCAGAACAGATTCAAAGTCAGAACTATATCTTGTAAAATTAAATTTACGACCATAAAAAGAAGATGATAATGACGTATTAGTTACTAAAGTATGTAAATTTAACTCGGTTTTTTTTAAGATAGGAATAATTACCCTTGAAAAATAATTTCCACATCCAATCACAGCGGTATTAAATTCTTCTGTTTTTTTAAATTTTTTCTTTTTAAAATTATTTTCTATAATTTTAGTAATTTTAATGTTTTTCTTATATGTAATTATTATTCCCATTTTTTCACTATCATCTCTAAGTTTTTGATAGGCATCTACAATATTTTCAAATTTAAATTTAAAACTTATTAATGATTTTATATTTAAATCTCCTATCTCAATAGCTCTTAATACAGCTTCTATATTTCTCTTCTCTGTCCATCTGACATAAGAGATAGGATAATCATTTCCTTTTTCCTCATAATTTTTATCATATCTTCCAGGTCCATAAGATTTACTAACCTGAAATTTTAATTCTTTTGCGTAAAAAATATCCCTACTAAGTTCTATCTTTGTAGAACCAACTAAAATGATTTTCCCTCTTTGCCTAGCTAGTTTTGCAGCAAGTTTTAATGGTTTACTATTATTACACGATGCAGCAACTAATATACCATCAAAACCTATTCCACTTGTGCCATTTAATGCCCAAGAAAGAACTTCATTATTTGATTTTAAATGAAAAGTATTTATACCTAATTCTGCTGCTAATAAACATCTCTCTTTATTTGTATCAATAGCAAATACATCGCAACCACTACTTTTTAAAAGTTGAGCTGTAATTTGCCCAATAATTCCTAAACCTATTACTAGATATTTTTCTCCATAATTTGGAGAAGATAATCTTAAAGATTGCATTCCAATTGAACCAATAACCGCAAAAGCAGCAAATTCATCAGATACAGAATCGGGGACCTTACAACATAAATTCTTAGGAACTAATACTTGTTCAGCATGATTACCATTTGAAACTACTCTATCTCCTATTTGAAAATCTTCCACGTCATCAGATTTTGAAATTATCGTACCCACATTTGAATAGCCTAATGCTATTGGCGAATTCAACTTACTATTTATTGCATTAACAGTAGATAATAATCCTTCAGTAGATATTTTATTTAATGCCTCAGATACCTTATCTGGTTGACTTATAGCCTTATTTAGTAAATTTGACTTGCCAAAATCTATGAGCATTTTCTCAGTGCCAGATGAAATTGCTGAACATGATGTACTTATAAGAACATGACCTTTCTTTAAAGTTGGAGAAGGTGCATCTAATAATTCAACTTTTCCATCTTTCAATGACTGAATAAGTTGCTTCATTGATTAAGAAATATATTTACTTTTATTTTTTTAATTCTATCAGAATAAATATTTTGGAAGTTTATTATTCCAATTAAATTGAAATAAAATTTATATTTTTAATAATAATTTTGATTTATTAAATATGATAATTTAAATGTTTATTTTTTAAAAAATTGATTGTCATGAAAGATTTAAATGTTTTAATTTATAAGATAAATCATTAATTTATCTTATAAAAATATTTACAAACTTATGAAGAATATATTAATTACTGGAGGTTTAGGATTTATTGGAAGTAACACTTGTATTTATTTATTAGAAAAAAACTTTAAAATTTTTATTATAGATTCTTTTTTAAATAGTTCAGAAGATATTTTAAAAAAAATAAAGTATTTAAATCTTCAACTTAATAATACTAATAAAAATAATTTGATCTTTTTTGAAGGAGATATTAGAGATAAAGATACTCTTAGAAACGTATTTGAATATGCATTAAAAGTAGATTCCCCAATAGACATAGTGATTCATCTTGCAGGACTTAAATCAGTTTCAGAATCTGAGATAAATAAAATGCTTTATTGGGATATTAATTATAAAGGATCAAAAAACTTGATTAATGTTATGGAAGAAAATAATTGTTTCTCAATTGTTTTTAGTAGTAGCGCAACTATTTATGGAGTAAATAATACTATACTTTGCGAAGACTCTATAATTAAACCTATAAATAATTACGGGAAAACCAAATTAGCTGTAGAAAAACTATTAGAAGAAAAATATATATCCAACCCTAAACTTTGGAATATCATAAATTTAAGATACTTTAATCCTATTGGAGGGCACTCTTCAGGATTGCTTGGAGAAGATAGTTACAAAAATCCTAATAATCTTTTTCCTGTTTTATGCATGGTAGCCAATAACGATAGAAAATATCTAGAGATTTATGGCCAAGATTGGGAAACACCTGATAAAACTCCTATAAGAGATTATATACATATTGAAGATATCGCTAAAGGGCATTTATGCGCTATAAACTATCTTTCACAAAAATTATCAGGTTTTGTATCAATAAATCTTGGTACAGGAAAAGGCACAAGTGTTCTTGAATTAATAAAAATTTTTGAAAAAGTAAATAATAAAAAAATAGATTTTATCTTTTCAAAAAGAAGAAATGGTGATGTAGCAAAATATGTAACTTCAAATACACTCGCCAAGAAATTATTAAATTGGGAGCCAAAACTTTCCATAGAAAGGATGTGCGAAGATGGATGGAAATGTTATCTTTCAAAGAAAACCGAATTTAAAAATCCTCAAATTAATAAATTGATAGACAAATGATTTTAGAAATGTTCTTTATTAGCTTTATAAGTACTTTAATTATATTAAAGTTTTTATTACCATTTCTTAAAAATAATATTTATGCAGAGCCCTCAAAAAGAGGAATGCATGATAAAAAAAAACCCACAGGTGGGGGAATATCTTTTGCGTTGGTAATATCTTTAATATCATATTTTAAAGGGTTTAATTTACCTTTGCTCTGCTTGCCCTTATCAATAATTAGCTTAATAGATGATAAATATAATATTCCTAGCTTTGTGAGATATATAACTCAGGTAATTTTTATAATTATTATTTATTATTTCTTTAAAATTGATAATTCTTTATCTTTAATAATTCCTAATTTATATATTCAATATTTTATATTTCTTTTAATAATATTTTTCGGGACAGGTATTATTAATCTTATTAACTTTATGGATGGAATAGATGGCTTAATAAGCGGCTGTTTTATAGTTATATCATTTTTTATGTATATAAATGGAGATCATAATTTTTTAATAATACTAGGTTCTATTTTAGGATTTATTACATTAAATTGGTATCCCTCAAAAATATTCATGGGAGATGCTGGAAGTATTTTTTTAGGTTCATTAATAGTTTCATATGCTTTAAGAAGTGAAAATATTATTGATGGAATAAAATTTATTATTCTTTTTTCTCCACTAATCTTAGATGCCTCGACATGCATATTATTAAGGTTAAAAAAAAAGCACAATATCTTTAAACCTCATAAAATGCATTTATATCAAAGACTTGTATTAAATGGATTTAAACATTCTACTGTTTGTTTGATTTATATGGGTGTAACTTCATTGATAGGAATCGTTTATACATTTTTTAATATTTATGTACTTTTATTGTCTACTCTTTTGACTCTTATTCTTGGTATTTTGATAAATAATAAATATGCAATTAATTTCAATAAAGAATAATTATTTTGATAAATAACTTCAATATAAAAATCCAAATTGAGATAAAAATATATTTGGTATAATTCAAGGACATGATGAAAAGAATGCAAACTAGAAAATATAAAATTTGCTCAAATTGTATTATGGATACAACAGATGAGAAAATTAAATTTGATAAAGAGGGTGTTTGCGATCATTGTAGAATTTTCAAGCTGAAAACTGAGAAAATATGGCAATCAAATATATCTAATAAGAAAAAATTTGAAACTATGATAAAAAATATTAAAAATAGATCAAGAAATAAAGATCATGACTGCATTATTGGAATGAGTGGAGGAATTGATAGTTCATATTTAGTTTATTTAGCGGTTGTAAAGATGGGTCTAAAACCTCTTATATTTCATGTTGATGCTGGATGGAATTCACAAATTGCAGTAAATAATATTGAAAAAATTGTAGATAATTTAAATCTTGATCTTTTTACAGAAGTTATAAATTGGCAAGAGATGAAAGACCTACAATTATCATTTTTTAAATCCGGTGTACCACATATTGATACTCCTCAAGATCATGCTTTTTTTGCAACAATGTATAATTTCGCATCAAAGTACAAAATTAAATATATACTTACTGGTGGAAATTATTCAACTGAGTGCATAAGGAATCCAAAAGAATGGATGTATTTTCAATCTGACTTAAAACAGCTAAAAGATATACAAAAAAAATTTGGAAGTAAAAAATTAAAAGATTTCCCAACAACTTCAATTTTATGGCATAAGATTTGGCTTCCATATATTGAAAGAATTAAAGTAATTAGGCCCTTAGATTATTTTTTATATAATAAAAAAGAAGCAATGAAGTTGCTAAGTAATAAATTTGGCTGGCAACCATATCCTCAAAAACATTTTGAATCAAGATTTACAAAATTTTATGAAAGTTTTTGGCTACCAGAAAGATTTGGATATGATGTCAGACGAGTACAACTTTCCAGTCTAATTTTAACTAAACAATTAACAAGAAATGAAGCGCTTAAAGAAGTTAGTAAATCACCTTATAATAAATCTGAAATAAATACTGAACTACTTTTCATCGCTAATAAACTTGATATTTCTTTAGATCAATTAAAAAGTTATTTAAAGTTACCAAAAAAAACTTTTCGAGATTACAAAAATCAAGATTTAATTTATGATATTGGTAATAAACTTTTTAATATATTTAGCATAGAATCAGGTGGCAAAAGATGATTGGGATATTGAACTATGGATTAGGAAATATAAAAGCAATTTCAAATATTTTTAATAGATTAAGTATAGAAAATATTTTCATTAATGAAAAAAATGACTTATCAAAAATCAATAAAATAATATTACCTGGTGTTGGTACTTTTGATGAAGCAATTAATTTACTTGAAGAAAAAAACTTTACTGATTCTCTAAATCAATATATTCTTAATAAGGCTATTCCAATACTTGGAATCTGCGTTGGAATGCAAATAATGTCAAATTACAGTGAGGAAGGGGTTGAGAAAGGATTTGGATGGATACCAGGTAAAATTATAAAGTTTAAAAATAATCAATCTTTAAAAAATCATAGGATGCCTCATATGGGTTGGAATGATGTGATTTTTAAAGATAATAAATTATTCAAAGGTATAATAAATCCAGAATTTTATTTTTTACATTCCTATTATTATGAAGTAGAAAATTCAAATTATATTATTGGAGCAACTAAGTATTTTTGTGAATTTGCATCAGTTATTAATAAGGATAATATATTTGCTACACAATTCCACCCTGAAAAAAGTCACCAATCTGGTATTCAATTATTAAAAAATTTTGCTGAATTAAAATCATGCTAAAACCTAGATTAATTCCTTGCCTTTTAATAAAGGATAAAGGTCTAGTTAAAACCATTAGATTTAAATCTCCAAAATATATAGGTGATCCCCTAAATACAGTAAGAATTTTTAATGAAAAAGAGGTAGATGAAATTACTATATTTGATATTGATGCTTCATCAAAAAATATTAAGCCAGATTTTCAACTTATTGAGAAATTAGCACAGGAATGTCGAATGCCACTATGTTATGGAGGTGGTATTAAAAATATTCAAGATATAAAGAAATTAATATCTCTAGGAGTTGAAAAAGTATCAATTTCATCTGAGATAATAAATAATCCAGAATTAATTATAAAAGCAGCGGAAACTGTAGGAAGTCAGAGTATTGTAGCTACCTTAGATATAAGAATTGGAGGACTATTTAAACTAGGGACAATTTTTACAAATAACGGCAGAACATCTCATTCATTAAAATTAATTCCTTTTTTAAAAAAAATTGAAAATTATGGAATAGGAGAAATAATTATTAATGATATAAATAAAGATGGTTTAATGAACGGATATGATATTAAACATATAAAAAAAATTTCTCAGGTTGTAAAAGTTCCCATTACATTTTTAGGAGGAGCAGGAAATTTAAATGATATTAAACTTTTATGGGAAACAGACCCTTCAATAGGAGCTGCTGCTGGAAGTTTATTTGTTTTCAAAGGAAAATATAAAGCAGTTCTTGTTAATTATCCATCTGCAGAAGAAAAAAGAAAGTTATACTTTTAAAATCCTTTTGATTTATATTAATTTAATTATTTTATAATTAGTAATAATTATAAAAAAAGTGAAATGAGCACCTATTCCCTTATAATTCCTTATTACAATGAAGGTTTTTCAATTAAAAAAACTATTGAAGAATATTCTAAAAAATTTATTGGTTTAAATATTGA
>MDTG01106656.1_pt1 | contig 13498 bp, 14 predicted proteins | sample 811421 | NCBI WGS metagenome assembly MDTG01 (sample SAMN05326645, study PRJNA326480) | marine metagenome | isolation source: seawater | place: Pacific Ocean: South East | collected 2011 | reverse complement strand
GTGGAGGTGTCCGAGCGCCTGGTGGGCTCCCCCGCCTTCAAAGCGGGCGGGACGGGCGATCCCCGTCCGGCGGGTTCGATTCCCGTCCACCTCCGCCAAATCTGTCCGACTTAGTCCCCGAGAACCAAACAAACTGACTGAAGGGAACCAACGTGAAAAAGCTTCTTCTTGCAATCATCGTCGGAGCCTTGGTGGCTATAGCCGCTAGAAAGCTCTCCGAGAACTAGTACTTAAAACTAAATGACTGTTGGGCTGTTATAAGGAGATCAGACGCCCAAGAGATCACGTGCACCCGTATCACTGCTTGGGTGTCGGAGCTTCGACATGGCCCGCGCTTCGATTTGACGTATTCGTTCACGAGTCAGATTGAAGTGCTCGCCTACCTCTTCAAGAGTCCGTGGCTCGCCGCGATCAAGACCAAACCTGAGCTTCAGGATTTCTCTTTCTCTCTCATCAAGAGGACCAAGAAGTTTTGTTATTTCATCCGGGAGACGCGCAACAGCTGCTGCTTCTTCAGGGTCCTCCGCATTTCTATCTTCGACCACGTCACCCAACTCAGCATCGCCGTCCTCGCGAAGAGGTTCCGATAGCGACAGGGGTTCCGCTGCAAAGCGCAGGGCTTCCGAAACTTTGTCTTCGGGCATGTCGACTTCTACTGACAACTCAGCAAGCGTCGCTGGTCGTCCGTATTTGAGCTCCAACCGAGAACGAGCCTTTTGAAGTCGGGCGAGGGTATCTCCGGCATGAACCGGGAGTCTGATTGTGCGACCTGTGTTTGCAATACCTCTAGTGATCGCTTGACGAATCCACCATGTGGCATAAGTAGAGAACTTGAAACCTTTACGCCAGTCGAATTTTTCCACGGCGTGCATTAAGCCGAGGTTTCCTTCTTGTATTAGATCAAGAAGGGGAAGTCCCGATGCCTGGTATTTCTTAGCTATTGATACGACGAGCCGCAGGTTGGACTGAACGAAAGTCCGTTCGGCTCTCTCGCCCTTACGGTCAGCTCGACGCAATTCGCGTCTCTTTGCGGAAGTGATGGCTGTTCCGTCTGGCAGTTGATCGGCGTCCAGAGCTGTTCGAGCTTCAGTACCGGCTTCAATCTCTTGCGCCAGTCGAACCTCATCGTCCTTCGTTAGAAGTGGGTACTGTCCGATATCGGTGAGGTAAAGACGAACTAGGTCCTCTTCATCTCTTTCGACCCGATTCTTGGCCACCTTCCGACCTCTTTCCCCCGACCAGTGAAGACGACTACAAAGTAGTGTCTTCCGCCGGTACGCTCGTCACTTCAACGACACGATCTAATTCCCAGACTCTGACTTACGAGCCTAATCGCTTGCCTGGAAACTACCGGCTGGAATCGCGATTTCCGACACGGACTGCGAGCAGAAATGACTGAACCGATAGCGATACCCGATGATGACCTTGAAATTGCTCTCCTGAAGCTGACTTTCTATGCAACCGAGCCAGATCTTTTATTACCGGTCTTATCCAAGTATGTGGTCATGACTCGCAAGGAAGCGCAATGTCGCAATGTTGACTTGTGCGTTTCTTTCACTGACCCGAATCGTTTCGTGATCATAGAGAAATGGGAATCAGATGATGCTGCGCGAACACATTTCGACTCTCCTGTTATGGTCGAAATGGCAGAATCATGTTCGGGGATACTTGCCGAACGTCCAGATGTTGACCTGCTACAGGGTCTCAGCGCCCACGATCTGAACTGAAAGGCCGACGTGACGAAGCGAGCTTTGGTTTGCGGTGCAGGTGGCTTTATTGGAAGTCATCTGGTTAAACGTCTAGTTGAAGATGGCTACTGGGTCCGAGGCGTTGATCTTAAAGAGCCCGGATGGACCTCAAGCCACGCGGACGAATTCATGGTGGCCGACCTCCGCAATCCAGATGCCGCCGCGTTAGCAATCACCGGTGGATTTGATGAGGTTTACCAACTAGCTGCAGACATGGGCGGGATGGGGTTTATCCACTCAGCGGAAACCCAAATCATGCATAACAGCATGTTGGTTAACGTCAACGTTGCCGAAGCAGCAGCGCAAGCAGACATCGACCGGTATTTCTTAGCCAGCTCAGTGTGTGTATACCGCGACATGGAATTAGGGGAATCTGAGTTAACTGAGGATGATGCGTACCCAGCTTTGCCAGATAATGAATACGGCTGGGAGAAGTTATATGCGGAGAGAGCAGTTGCTTCTTACGCCCGCGAGGGACGGTTTCAAGCGCGGATAGCTCGATTCCAAAATTGTTATGGCCCGGAGGGAACTTGGACGGGCGGTCGAGAAAAAGCGCCCGCTGCTTTGTGTCGCAAAGTAGCTGAGTCAACTGACGGAACGGTCGAAGTTTGGGGAGACGGTTCCGCTGTCCGCAGTTTTATTTATGTCGATGACCTCGTTGACGGCGTCAGGCGTCTAGTCGACAGCGAACTGAGCGAACCCACAAACATTGGAACACGCGAATATGTTTCGGTGCGCGAACTTGTTGAGTTAGTCGCCTCATCAGCAGGAAAGGAAATCGCACCGTTATGGGTTCCCGGCCCAGTAGGCGTGCAAAATCGTAACTTCTCCAATGACCGAATCGAGTCACTCGGTTTCGAGCCCAAATTCGACCTATCCCAGGGGCTCGCACACACGTACCCTTGGATTGCTGATCAGGTGGCGTCTAGCCGCTAGTTCAAAGACTCACGCTCTTAGGAGGCCCGACAGCCCTCTGAGATACGTTCAATCTCCGTCCAGCTAAGTTCACTCGAGTCCCAAAGCTGTTCGAACGCGGCGTCGGCTACGTCAGTAAAACCGTGTCGATTTCGGAATTGATAGAGACGGCGCTGTCGCTGGCCTCCGATGCCAAGTCGGTTGAGTCTCCCAACACAATGCACGTCCCATGCGACAAATTGCATGAGATCCAAATCATCATCAGCCGGTGTTTCGTCGAATCGACCGGATCGGCGATCCAAGATTCGAAGCAACAGCCGTCCAAGGGTATCTCGGGCTCGACCAGTGCCGAATTGGCGCGGCCTTTTTGTGTTTTCTAGTGCACCACCATCAACCCATAGTTCAATAGGGTCATAGCTGATTATCTTGCTCCGACCGAGCGGGGAACCCTCGTCGATTTCAAGATTGATGGTTTCTTCCAATCCAAGCCGTTCAGCTACCTCTGCAACGACTTCACCAATCACGGCCGCGTCATAGAAGACCATGTCGAAAGACTCGGGTGTCACTGACACCTGGGTCATTAGCCGGCTGCCTCAACTCTGGCTTCTCTTGACATATCAGCGATCTCGTCGATCTCGTCATCACTGAAGCCGGCTAGTTCACGGAACCTTCGGGTTAACTGAATTGGGCTGTCATCATCTTCACCTCGGAAACCGTTAAAGGAGAAGAGTCGGTCAACAACCTTCTGAAATTCGAGTGCCTTGTCGAGACGTTCTTTGTCATTTGCGGTGAGTCGACGCAACCAGTCGGAACCCATCTTCACGTGAGTGACTTCATCGGCCAACATCCAATCTTCACAGAATTCCAAGACTGGGTCTCCAGCCAAATTACCGAATTCTTTCATGGTGTTGAACACGTCTATAGCCAAGCCTTCTAGAGCCCTATTCACTCCGGTGAGCCGCAACACCGGGTCCGGATTGCATGCCGCTTCATACAGAAGACCATTCTCAGCAAACTCACCCAGCTCAGTTCCCATGTGTTCCGCTAGGGCCACCGAGATTTCGCAATGACGTGCCTCGTCCCAGCACTGGCGGGCCATGTCAAGCTTTAACTCAAGCGGGACATCCTCACCAACTTCAAAATCCCAACACGTACGACCCGCCCCTTCAAGGGCTTGAATTTCGCCGGTGAAAATGCCGTGCATCAAAGCCCGCGCTCGATCTGGGCCATTCGCTAGTTCAGGTGTCAGTTTCGCTAACCGATCGCCACTATTTCCACCTGCTACTCGTGCACCACGAGGGTCACCCAAACGTTGTTCGTTGGTCTGGCGAATAAAACGGGGGTCACGTGCCAACTCTTCAGCTGGAAAAATCTTTCTCATCAGTTCTCCTCTGGTAGGTCTACGTAGGGGTCTCCGATTGAACCGGGGCCAGCAATGCCGCCTGCAGCCAGCATAAGCTTTTCGAGCCTGGTTTGATGAACCATGGCGCGATCAATTTCTTCTTCGGATTCGATCATGGACTGAATCAGCATTTCGCCTTCACGCCAGTCGTTGAATTCGTCTTGAAGAATAAAATCTAAAATTCGCACGGTTGGCATATCAGTTATCTCTGATGTCGCGTTGCGATGGTACGTGTAGGCAGCAATCTTGTGGGGAATGAGGACTCGGTACACACCCACCAACTTTTCGATCGTCAAAGTCGGTCCCTCAGGTTCGGTCATCGCATCAATGAAAGCAACCATATGGTCGTTGGGTGGAACGGTAAGACGATCGGTTTTCATTTCCCTTAATTCGGGAAGGCGTTTATCAAATAGCTCAGCATGCCACGCATGGTGATAACAGTGAGTTCCTAGGCGCATTTTGATATCAAGTTCGGGAACCGTGGCTACCCACCCTCCGAGCGCCTCAAACAACTTCAGTTCAACCCGTTTGTAATGACCGACGCGCTTCGCCGTTTCTTCAACATCAAATAACCCTGGAAGCGCTCGTCGATCCCACGGGGCGAACGGCTCTCTGGGTCTCTTGGTTTCTGTCATTGATGTTCTTTCCCTTAAAGACGCAGTCTGCTTCTTGATCCGAGTTCTCTCTTATTTTGAGTGTCGGTGAGCTTACCGTCCGTTTAGTGAGAATAGAAAACCAGAAACCATCGGAGGGCCGGAGGTTTACCTGTATTGATTGGTTATGGGTAACCGTCGATCTTTTCCGAAAGCTTTGGTTGAGATTCGTGGACCTGGTGGGGATTGACGCCTTTTGTACTCTGCTAGATCTACAAGGCGGGTGATCTTTTGAACGATTTCCGGATCGTATCCGAGGGAAATGAGTTCTCCCGCAGTCCGATCGTGTTCAACGTACGCCTCAAGCAAAGGGTCAAGAACTTCGTATGGCGGCAGTGATTGTTGGTCGGTTTGGTCCGGTCTCAGCTCCGCCGACGGAGGTTTGGTTATAGAGGCCTCGGGAATCCAAGCCAAACTGGTTTGGCTGTTGCGCCAGCGACAAAGCTCGTAGACCAGCAACTTTGGGCAGTCCTTAATGACTGCGAAACCTCCAGCGGTATCTCCATACAAGGTCGAATAACCGACGGAAGTTTCACTCTTATTTCCGGTTGTGAGAACCAACCAACCCTTCTTGTTTGACATGGCCATGAGTAACACGCCGCGAAGACGACTCTGAAGATTTTCTTCAGTCAGGTCAGGCCGATGTCCTTCAAATACTGGTTCAAGCATGTCAGTGAACGCTGCGTAGCCAGGTTCGATTGGAATTGTTTCAAAATCAATACCGAAGTTTCTAGCCAAGTCGGCAGCGTCGTCTCTGGATCCCTGACTTGAGTAGCGTGACGGCATCGAGACTCCGTGAACGCGTTCAGGACCCAACGCGTCAACAGCAATGGCTGCTACCAAACTTGAGTCCACTCCCCCAGATAATCCAATCACAACCTCATCAAACCCGTTCTTATCTACATAATCACGGGTCGCTAAAACGAGCGCTTTCCAGACTTCCCCTGCCTCTGTTTCTTCTTCTCCGATTATTGGTTCAGATATCGGACGTTTCGACTTCTGGCTTCTTGAAGTGTTGATAACTGGTAATCGGCAAGAGCCGCGATCCTCAACTTCAAGATCAACAACCAAAACATCTTCTTCGAACTGGGGTAGTCGGGCAACGAGCTGACCTTCGGAGTCCGCTACAAAAGAGGAACCGTCAAATATCAATTCATCTTGTCCCCCTACCTGGTTTACATACACGACAGGGATTTTGTGACTGGTAACGCGTTGAATGATCGTTGATGCCCGATCGGCATCTTTACCTCGTTGGTACGGAGAGGCGTTCAGTGAGATTGCTAAACCGACACCTGAAGAAACTTGGGTATCTAGAGGGCCCTCATCAAACCAGAGGTCTTCGCAAATAGAAATTCCAATATTGACGCCCGCTATTTCGATGACCGGGCCTGCGGACGTGCCTGGCGTGAAATATCGCTTCTCATCGAAAACCGAGTAATTCGGCAACAACTGCTTCCGATAAATTCCCTCAACTTTTCCCTGATAACAAATTGCCGCGGAGTTGTAGAGACAGTCCGCTTCTAGTTCCGGAAACCCTACGACAGCAACTGTGTTTGATGTACCGGCTGCGAAACCTTCAACCGCTACTCGAGCATCATCGAGAAACTGCTGTTTCAGGAGCAAATCTTCTGGCGGGTATCCACATACGGCCAGTTCGCTATACACCGCAATATCTGCTTGTTCTTCGACAGCCCGCTCGTAGGCTTCGCCAATTAAAGCGACATTTGACTTGAAGTCACCTAAGCGGAAGTTGAGTTGCGCTAACGCAACCCTGATTGAAGCCATAGATATGAGGCTAGAACCAGAGGGCGGTCATCTGCGAAAAGTATTTAGGCGGAGCCTCACTTGGCCCCGCCTAAATAGCTAGCAATAAGTATTTTTGATGTGCGTTACGACAATGCACCACAGCACGTGTTGGTCAGCAAAGTTGCCACCACGTACGGATCGGCATTTGCATTAGGCCGACGGTCTTCGATGTAACCCTTGCCATCTTGCGCAACCTGCCATGGAATTCGAATTGACGCTCCCCGGTCAGAAACCCCATAACTGAATTGATCGAATCTTTGGGTTTCGTGCTCACCGGTTAGACGTTCTTCAATTCCGATGCCATAACCAGCAAGATGCTCTTCTGGTTTGCCGGGCGCTCCCATAGATTGGGCAGCTTTTTCTACAGCGTCATAGTTTTCACGCATGGCATTGGTCGAGAAGTTGGTGTGCATCCCAGCCCCGTTCCAATCACCCTTCATTGGCTTCGCCTCAATACTGATTTCCAATCCATGCTCTTCGCCCGCTCGGTACAGCAAGTAACGAGCCATCCAAAGGTGATCACCAACCGCAACTGTGTCGACCGGGCCGATCTGGAATTCCCATTGGCCAGGCATAACTTCAGCATTTGTGCCTGATATCGCAAGCCCAGCTTCGATGCACCAGCTGGTGTGTTGCTCTACAAGGTCACGACCGCGAATCTTTACCGCTCCAACTCCGCAGTAATAGGGACCTTGTGGAGCTGGAAAGCCGCCAGCGGGAAAGCCGGCGGGCCAACCTGTCACTGGATCAAGCATGGTGTATTCCTGCTCTAGTCCAAACCAAGGTTCTTGATCACCATATTGCTCCAACGCCATCCGTGCCGCAGCGCGAGTGTTGGTTGGGTGGGGTGACATGTCTGAGGTCAGCAATGTTTCACACAAGACCAAGATATTGTCACCACCGCGAATCGGATCGGGGCACTGAAAGACAGGCTGGAGCACAACGTCTGAATTGTCGCCAGTCGCCTGATTCGTACTTGATCCATCAAAACCCCATATTCCAGGGTCATCACCATGTGCAAGGATTTTGGTCTTCGACCTAATCTCTGCCGTTGGTTCCGTTCCGTCAATCCAAATGTACTCAGCCCTATACGCCACTGTGTTTGCTCCTGTTAGAGGGGGCGGGATCGAAAGGCAAGCTAACAATTAGAACGGCCTTGTCACACCATTTTTTCGCTAAGCGAGCGGCCCAATGGTGATAACAAGGCCACAGACCCCTAGTTCTAGCCTCGTAATCCAATTGTGAAAGTCATGTAAACGGAACGCTCGGAGGTTTGATTTAGGAAGAGAATCACGAAGAATAGGAGCAGTGTTATTGGTTCACTGACCTAACTGAGAGAGTGAAGTCATATGGAACGACCCCAGGACTACGTGCAAAGACGTGTTGAAGAGCGCGGGGTTCGCCTAGTTCGGCTCTGGTTTACCGATGTTCAAGGTCAATTGAAGTCGTTCGCCATTTCACCCGCTGAGCTTGAAACTGCTTTCGAAAGCGGAATGGTTTTTGACGGTTCGTCCATCGATGGTTTCAGTAGAGTTCGCGAAGAGGACATGGTCGCTAGACCTGATCCATCTACTTTCGAACTAATGCGATGGGGCGGCAACGACGAAAATGCCGCTCGAATGTTTTGCGACATCGAACGGGCTGATGGGACTCCATTTCCAGGCGACTCTAGACAGGTACTCCGACGCTCGATGGAACGAGCTCATACTCAAGGCTTTACCTTCTTTACTGCGCCTGAGCTTGAATACTTCTTGTTCGAAGCCAATAGAAACGGTGAGCCAGTTCCCCTAGACCATGGCAGCTATTTTGATCTGACCACCGCAGATGTAGCTAGCAACATCCGTCGCCAGACATTGACAACTTTGGAGGCAATGGGAATACCGGTGGAGTATTCGTTTCACGAAGACGCCCCTAGCCAGCACGAAATCGATTTGCGTTACACCGATGCGTTGACCATGGCGGACAATGTCATGACGTTTCGGTTGATTGTTCGGGAAATAGCTCTCGAACATGGGGTACATGCCACCTTTATGCCGAAGCCACTAACCGGTGTTCAAGGTTCAGGCATGCACACTCATCTTTCGTTATTTAGAGATGGGGTAAATGCTTTTCATGATCCGGAAAGTCCGGACGGTCTATCTGATGTCGCTCGCGGTTTTATTGCTGGCCTGTTACACCACGCCCGAGAAATCACAGCCGTCACCAATCAACTCGTTAATAGCTACAAGCGGCTGGTAGCCGGCTATGAGGCGCCGGTAAATGTTTCATGGGCACGTGCTAACCGTGCGGCTCTTATACGAGTTCCAACCAGCCGAGAGGGCGGTGTCGACGACACAACCCGAATTGAATACCGAGCTCCTGATCCAGCCTGTAACCCTTATCTGGCTTTCGCGGTAATGCTGGCTGCTGGCATGAAAGGCATCGAACAGGGCTACGAGTTGCCTTTAGAAGCTCCGCCTTCAATGACCGGGTTTACAGAACATGGTGGCTTGATTGATCAAGCGCAACTCCCACAGTCTTTAGATGAAGCCTTAGACGAAATGGAGAAAAGTGATCTCGTAGCTGAAACACTGGGTGACCACTTGTTCAGTTGGTTCCTTCGCAACAAGCGACGTGAATGGAACGACTACAAAGCACAGGTGACACCATTTGAACTCGACCGCTATTACTCAAGTTTGTAATGACCGTCCTCGCTATCTACCCCGCGGACCCAGTTCCTGAGCTAGCTCAGCTGCTAGATCTAAACGGTTTCGTTTGGAAAGGGGTCGCTGAGCCATCCGATGTGGATCTTCTCGAACCTGATGAAGGTTGGGGTGGCGCGATTGTTCAGTTAGTGGAAGACAACGATCTAAGTTGGCAGATGCTTCGAGCACTTCGCAGACGCGACGTTCCAGTTGCCCCTCTCTTGTTAATGATCAGAGGCAATGAATTAGCTGAACTCGACCTGCGAGATGACCTTTTCGACGACTTTTGTTTGGACCCATTTCATCCGCGCGAACTTGAGGCTCGAGTCAGGCACATGCTCGCCTCTTCGGGCGGTGAAATCAGCGGAGAACGAATCGAATACGGACCATTGGTCCTCGACCTGGAAACCTACGAAGCCTCCGTTGATAGCCGGCCTCTCGATTTAACGTTCATGGAGTACGAGCTACTCAGGTTTTTGGCAGCGACTCCCGGACGAGTTTTCACTAGAGAAGTTCTTCTCAGCAGAGTCTGGGGCTACGAGTATTACGGTGGGGCAAGAACGGTAGATGTTCATGTGCGTCGCTTAAGGGCGAAGCTTGGTGAAGAATATGCTGCTCTAATCCAAACAGTGAGAAGCGTTGGCTACCGCTTAGGTGAGAGTCGACGTCGCTAAGCGGCGAACATCAACAAAATTCTAAATCTAGTAGTTGGTCTCGATGAGACTGCTTCCCTCGTGTCGTGATTCCGCGTCGCCTTTCAGAGAATTTCCCAACAACGCTGCCACGGCAGCAAGGCTCATAGTGATCATGAATGGACTCAGCAGCAGAATGACAGCTATCGCGATTCCTCCGGCCATGTTCTTGATGGTAGCCAGTCGCCGACCTTAGTTACGACTTTGGCAGGCAAGAAAAATCTCTAATACAAAAGTCAGAGATCTAAGAGGACGACATGTTCGCTATAGCTTCAATTTCGACTAATCCACCAAGAGGAAGCGCCTTTACTGCAATGGCTGAACGCGATGGCCGGTGATCCCCGAAGGTTTCAGCGTATACCGAATTTATGGTCGAAAAATTCTCAATATCGGTCATGAACACCGTGCACTTCACTACATCGTTCAGAGTTAAACCATGTTCTTTTAGGACATTCTGAGCATTGGTAAGGGCCTGAGCGGTCTGAGCTTCAACCCCCTCAACCAAAGAACCATCAGCCAGACCAAGCTGACCAGAAACAAAGAGAAGATCACCGGCTCGATATGACGCTGAGTAATGGGCAACTGGCTGAGACACGGGGTACCTCCAAGTACGCAAAGTAAACGATATTGACCTGATTTACCCGGTTGGTAAATCTGAAGGGCAGCCCCGATTCAACCATGTAGCAGCAGCTACTGCAGCAAATACTGCATCTCCCACGGCGACAGCCTCGCCCTCTCCCACCGAAACGATCTCTATATGTGGGCTATCTGATGAACGAAGAACACCGAAAGATCGGACAGTGAGGTCGTGTACTTCGCCTACCTCGTCGACACTCAGACTCTCTGAAGTTACCCAGCTGTACGCCATATGGGCAGCACCTACGCAGTAACTGCGAAACATGACAAGATCAAGCGGGGTGCCACCCGACACTTCGACTTTGATTACTTCTTGATCAATTTCAGCTTTAGCCCGAGCGCCAGAAGGAGCTTGAACCCAATCGCTAAAACCGCGAAGAGCTGTATTAAGCATTTCCGCTTCAGCCCAGCAAGCAGCTCTCAAAGCAACCGACGTTGGAGGACCTGCAACTTCTATCTGTTCTACTTCGCACCTAGGCAACACAGACCGAATAATTTCCTCTACACCAGGCGTTTTAACCACGCGAATCATCCCACTTCCGTCAGCACGCAAACCCGCTGACAGCGGCGGTCTTTTAATTCCGTAACGAACTACGTCTTCTCTCGACCACAGGACCCGCACCGGCATACCGTTCTCGATAGCCATAGATTTCGCTTTTTCAGATACGTCACTATCAGTTTTTCCTCCGAAAGCGCCGCCGTTTGCTATCGGATTAGAGGGCTCACCAGATGGCGCGCACCATGAAGCATCAGTTTCTAGATACGCCGGTTCCACCCATCCAGTTCGAAGTGTGACCGCCCAGTCACCTGGAGGTAGCTCAAGCGGCGGCCGTGACTCCATGCTGGTGCGTCGACCCTGAACTTTGCCAGTGCTTTCTCGAGCCCCATGAAGAGTCTCTCCAACAGCCCACCCTGCGTCATTTCTGATTGCTACAAGCGCACCATCTGGAGGTTGATCGTCAGCAAAGCAAATCTCGCCGAGTACGACAGCGGGACCTACGATTTGGTGGGTCCCAGCTTCAAGACTTGCTTGGAGACTGGCTTGTTCGAGGTCTCGATGCGGGTAGTCAACAGCAACTTCTGCTGCCGCTTCTCTGATGGTCTGCCAGCCAGTACATCGACAAAGATGTGCAGACAGCAACCGGTCCACGGTTTCCCGGTCTTGAAGGTCAGCACCCTTGCGTTCATGTCCGACGAGCCGACAAACAATACCCGGCGTACAAAACCCACACTGCGAAGCTCCGTGAGCTATGAACGCTTCCGCCCAACGGTTTCGTTCTTGCTCCGTTAGACCTTCGATGGTGGTGACAGCTCTGCCGGCCACTCTCCGTAATGGGGTGACGCAAGAAACTCTAGGAGCGCTATCAATCAGAACAGTGCAGCAGCCACATTGACCTTGGGGGCTACAACCATCTTTAACCGACCAATTTCCCAGACGATCGCGCAAAGCACCCAAAAGGCTGCCCCCGTCATCTACGACTTCAACCTCTCGTCCATCAAGTTGGAATCGGATAAACCGTTCGATGGGATTACCTCCGTGTACGAATAGGTCGCAGCACTTCAGGTGAGACCACAGTTCAGGCTACGTTCCAGGGGGTGGATCACAATATATGGGACCCTCAACGTATTTCGCGCAGAGCATTTTTATCTCTCGCTGGCAGTGGTCTAGCTGCGACAGCAGTTTTAGCTGCATGCCGTGTCCAGGAAAAAAATCAAAGTGAACTCAGAGCCGCGTCAAAATGGTTTTCGGATCAAACCATTATCAGTGACGGTGGTCCACAAAGAACTATTTGGTCATTCTCCGATGATGACGGCAACCTAGGCGGACTTTCACCGGAATCGATTAGCGTCGAAGTTCTCGATACTGATTTCCAAACAATCCATTCGACTACTACACAGCGCCATGTCGATGGTGTTGCTATGCCCTACTACCCAGTGATTGTGCCCTTCCAGAAATCGGGTGTACATGAATTCCGTTTCGACCTAGGAAAGCGCGGAAACTACGTGGGTTATGCAAATCCAGGGTCAAAATCCCAGAGCACAATTATTTGGCCTGGTGACCGTTTCCCGGCTCTTGTTACTCCTACGGTGTCACGCTCAGCTGGAGTGAACCCTATTTGCACCCGTGAGCCCGGGTGTCCCTTCCACAACATCTCACTTAGCGATTCAATTACTTCGCGAAGGGCAACGGTTCTGATAGTGAGTACACCTGCGTTTTGTGGAACAAAATGGATGTGTGGCCCCGTATTGGAAAACTTGATCTCTGAAGTTGGCTCAAATTACTCCGGATTCGATGTAATTCATGCAGAGGTGTACGCAAATCCAAACGCACAGGATTTAGGTCCAATTGCGCCGGCAGTCCTTCAGATGGGGGTCAGCTACGAGCCTTTTATTTTTTTATTAGATGAACAAGGAACAGTTCTTAGACGGCTTGACCACATCTGGGACAATCTTGAGCTAAGAGAATTGCTTTCTCTGATTTAACAGTTTCGTTCTTAGCTGAAGGAATTACCGCAGCCACATGTTCTTTGAGCATTTGGGTTGTCAATGGCAAAGCCAGAACCCATCAAGCCATCTTTGAAATCCAGGGTCGCACCTTCTAAGAGTTGGGCGCTCATCGGGTCAGATACGACGCGGACATCGCCATCTCCGAAAAACTGCGACATGTCGTCTGTTTCTGTTTCGCTATCAAAAAACATTTCGTAGCTATACCCAGAGCATCCTCCAGGGCGGACCGCTACTCGAAGGGCCAGGTCTATCTCGCCTTCGGCTTCGATTAATTCTCTAACTTTTTCAGTGGCGATATCAGTCAAGGTGATCATCTTCGGGGACCTCCGGTTACAACTATTTCCATTGTAGCCAAGACGCGACAGTGGATCACAGCGGATGGGGTAACTAGCCTTAATAACTGTGAGTGAAGATGCTGTTGACGAGGCCGAGATTCTCGGTGTCTTGCGCGGGG
>MDTG01430435.1_pt1 | contig 13500 bp, 16 predicted proteins | sample 811421 | NCBI WGS metagenome assembly MDTG01 (sample SAMN05326645, study PRJNA326480) | marine metagenome | isolation source: seawater | place: Pacific Ocean: South East | collected 2011 | reverse complement strand
CTAATAGTCCAAAAATTACAAGACCTAATAATCCAATAATAGATTGATTTCTAAAAGTAATCATTTCAGATTTTTTATTATTTAAGGCTGTATAAGAGTTTGAATTTTGAGGTATTTGACCACTAGCCAAAAATGTTAAAGCTTGATTAGCTTTATCCATAATCTCAGGAAATTCAGGTAATCTTTTAATAACTTCTGATGTATTTCTTAATGTTTCATTAAGATTATTTAAAGGATCTTTTGTTTCCTTTAACCAATTTTCTAGGACTGGTTTTGATGTTATCCAAATATTGGTATTAGGATTTAATTTTCTCGCTACACCTTCAACTACGACCATAGTTTTTTGTAACATTAATAATTGAGGTTGAGTTTGCATATTAAATTTTTCAGTAACATCAAATAATTGTTTTAATAATTTACCTCCAGATATATCTTTAACTTCTTGTCCAAATATGGGTTCTCCAATTGATCTCAAAGCTTGTGCTAAGTCATCAATTGGAACATTATTGGGTACTAACCCGGCTACCAAGTGAACCTCAGCAACCTTTTTATAATCTCTTTGAATGAAACCAAATAAGATCTCAGCTAAAAATCTTTTACTAACTTTGTCTAGTCTTCCCATTATTCCAAAATCTATAGGGACTATCTGACCATTATTGTCTATGAAGATATTTCCTTGATGCATATCAGCATGAAAAAACCCATCTCTAACCGCATGCCTTAAAAAATGTTGAATAATATCTTCTGCAATTTTATTAGTATTAAGATTTCTTTTTTTCAACTCTTCAGTTTCTCTTATTGAAACACCATCTATCCAATCTAATGTCATTACATTTTCACTAGTGAAATTCCAATAGATTTGGGGAACTTTAAATCCGACATCGTTACTGGTGTTTTCAGCATATTCATTTGCTGCAGCAGCTTCAAATCTTAAATCCATCTCAAGATTAGTAATTTCCTTTAACAGAAATACAACTTCAACAAGCTTTAGTCTTTTGGTTTTTTTAATAAAAGACTCTATTATGAAAGCAAACAGCATCATTGCATCTATTTCCTCGTTAAATATTTTTTTTATATCTGGCCTCAAAATTTTTATAGCTACGTCTTTAATTGTTCCGTTGTCATTTATCTTCGCTTTATGTACTTGAGCTATAGAAGCAGCAGCAACAGGCTCACTTAGTTCAATTATAGAATTATAAGTATCATTACCCAGGTCGTTCTTAATAATTTCTTTTGCTTGATAAGTTGAAAAAGCTGGCAACTTATCTTGAAGATTTTCTAGTTTTTTAGATAATTCTTCTCCAATAATATCTGGTCTTGTAGCTAAAAATTGTCCAAGTTTGATAAATGTAGTCCCTAAAGATTCTAAGGAGCTAGAAAGTCTCTCACCTTCATCTTTATTGAGATAAGATTGCTCTTTCTTAGAAAATGAAAATGATAAAAGTTGAAATAAAATTGTAATAGCAAGGGGTGGTTTTTTAAATTTTGAAGCAATGTTCAGAATATCAGATTTTGCGACTTTTCTACCTATTTTAAATAAAGTGATAAGTTTTTTTATCATCAAAGTTTCCACCCACTATGTATTGAAACAATACCACCAGAAAAGTTTCTATAAGAACATTTTTGAAAATCATTATTTTCCATTAAATTAATTAATTCCTCTTGATTAATAAATTCTTCAATACTTTTTACCAAGTATTCATAAGGCTCCTTTTGGCCAACTATGAATTGTCCTACAATTGGAATTAGTTTTGAGTAATTTTTATAGATTAAATCAAGATTTGAATTTTGTATTTTTGAAAATTCAAGGCATAAAAATCTACCACCCGGTTTTAAAACTCTATAAGCCTCTTTAAGAGTTTTATTTAAATCTTTTGTATTTCTAAGACCAAAACCAATAGTATAAAAATCAAATGTATTATCTTCTAATGGAAGTTTTTCGGCAGATGAAATTAACCATTTGATATTTTTATAATCAGACAATTTTTTTTTCCCTTGATTAATCATACCTAAATTGGGATCAACACAGGTAATTTCAGCGTCTTTTTTAGTATTATCTAAAAAAAGCTTTCCAATATCACCTGTACCACATGCAACATCGATTAAGTTTTTATTTAATGAAGGATTCATCATATTAATTAAACTTTGTTTCCAAAATCTATGTATACCTAAAGACATAAAATCATTCATCAAATCATATTTGTCGTAGACTTTGTTAAAAACACTCTCTACTAGACCTTTTTTGTTTTGAAGATATTGTTGCATAAAAAAAAATATACATTCAATATAGTGTTAAATGCCAGAATTACCAGAAGTAGAAGTTGTTAGACAGTCCCTTGATAAAAAGATTAAGAAAAAAAAGGTCAAAAAGGTAATTGTTAGAAATAGAAATTTAAGATTAAAAATCCCTATTAATTTTAAGAAATATATTCAAAATAAAAAAATAGTTAAAGTAGGAAGATTTTCTAAGTATCTAATTATATATTTATCTAACTACAGCTATTGTTTAATTCATCTGGGAATGTCGGGAACGATTCATATTATTGATAATAATTTTTCTAGTAATATTACTAATACTAGCTTCTATAATTCACCAAATCTTCCTAAAAAACATAATCATGTTGAATTTATTTTTAATGAATTTAGAGTAATTTATAATGACCCAAGAAGATTTGGTTTTTTTCAAATAATAAAAAGCAATCTTGAATTAAAAAAAAAATTTTTTCATCTAGGCCCAGAACCATTTGATTTAAAGTATAGCCTTAATTATGTTTATAATTATTTTAAAGGTAAAAATAAGAACATAAAAAATTTTCTTATTGACCAAAAATTTGTTTCAGGGATTGGCAATATTTATGCAAGTGAAATTTTATTTTCAAGTAAAATAAATCCACTTAAAAAAGCAAATACCTTAACCAAAAAAGAGTGTCAAAAAATTATATTAAATTCTAAGAAAATACTTTTAAAAGCTATTTCACGTGGAGGATCTAGCATAAGAGATTTTCAAGATAGTTATGGATTAGAAGGTAAATTTCAAAATGAATTTAAAGTTTATAATCAAGAAGGTAAACCGTGCAAAAATCCAGGATGCTCTAATCTTATTAAGAAAAAGATAATTTCAAAAAGGTCAACTTTTTTTTGCGAATTTTGTCAAAAATGATCAATTATTTTATTGACCACTATAACTTCCCAAGTTATACCCCTGCGGATATGGCAAATACTAAATCAGCAATTAAAAAAATAAGAAGAATTTCTAAACAAACTATAGTTAATAAGGCTAGAAAAAGTAGATTTAGAAACGCTCTAAAGAAGATGAACATTTTAATTGAGGATAAAAAGAAAAGTGAAGCACTCAAATTTTTACCAAAATTTAATTCAGAGTTAATGAAAATAGCAAAGACTGGAATTATCAAAAAGCAAAACGCTTCCAGAAATGTTTCAAGAATTACTAAGAAAATTTCTTCAATCTAAACGTTAAAATACTTATTAAGATTTATATTAATTTTTATTACATCATATATAAAAAATATTAGGTAAAATTACAACATTTAGTTTTTCAAAAATTTTTTATCAACCATACAATCTACGAATGATTCAATCTACGAATGATTCAATTTGTAATTTTAATTTAAAAAAAAATTAAACACTTTCTATTTTACATCATACAAAAAACTACAATCATAGATTTAATTTTTTTTTAATTTATTTTATTAAATTGTTGCAAATTTTTTTAAATCGTTCTAACTGAGATTCCTTAATTGTTTATGAACAAACCTATTAATAAAAAAGATATAAATAACTTCAGTTCCGAAAAATTTGATTGGAAAATGGTCCAAGTTGAAATGAAAAATAAGCTTGGATTAGATATATATGAAAGTTGGCTTAAAAAAATTTCATTTTTAGAAGAATTCAATAATTATTTATTGTTATCTGTTCCAACAAGATTCATTAGAGATTGGATTACATCAAGATATTTGGACCAAATTTTACAAATTATTAGATTATATAAAAAAGATATTATTAGAATTGAATTTAAAATTGTTGAACAAAATCACGGATTAAATGCAGAAATTTTATCCAATGACAAACCGTTAAATCAAAGTGAAAATGTTTCTTTTATAAAAGATTCTTACCTTCAATATAATCGAATAGATCCAAACAAAAGATTTGATAATTTTATAACAGGTTCAAGTAATAAACTTGCATACGAAGCATCTTTAAAAGTTTCAGAAAATGTATCTCATTACAATCCACTTTATATTTATGGTGGAGTTGGAATGGGTAAAACTCATCTTCTAAATTCAATTGGTTTTGAGCTAAAGGATGCTAATAAAGTTATGTTTATTTCTGCAGAGCGATTTATGTATCAGTTTGTTAAATCAATTAAATCAAATGATATGGTAAAATTTAAAGAATATTTTAGAAATACTGATATTTTATTGATAGATGATATTCAGTTTATCAGTGGTAAAGAAGCAATGCAGGAGGAATTTTTTCACACTTTCAACGCTCTTCTTGATAAAGGTTCGCAAATAATTGTATCAGCTGATAGAGCACCAAATAAATTATCTAGAATTCAAGAGAGAATCAAATCAAGATTTTCAGGTGGTTTAGTAGTTGATATTCAAAAACCTGATAATGAATTAAGAAAAAAAATTGTGATAAAAAAAACTGAGGAATTAAATGGACTGTATTCAGATCAATTACAAATTTCTAAAGAGATACAAGAATTTATTAGCAACGAAATTACCGAAAGTATTAGAGAGTTAGTTGGAGCAATAAACAGAGTAGTATCTTTTTCAAGAATTTATAAAAAAATTCCAAATCTATCTGAAACAAAAGTTGTTTTAAAAGACTTACTTAATCTTGGGGAAAACAAGGTTACAATAGATTTAATACAAACAGTTGTTTGTAAATTTTTTAAAATAAGTAAAAATGAAATGTTATCATCTAGAAGATCTAGATATCTTGTAAGACCTAGACAAACTGCAATATATTTGGCAAAAACTTTAACATCTAAATCTTTACCGGAGATTGGTAGAGAGTTTTCTAACAGAGATCATACAACGATAATTCATTCAGTAAAAACTATTGAAAAAATTAAGGAGAAGGATACTGAAATGGTTGATAACATTAATAAGTTAAAAAATAAAATATTGTATAACAATAAAGAAAATGAAATTTAACGTTAATCAACAAGATTTCCAAGTAGCTTTAAATTATTGTCAAGGCGTAATTGAAAAAAGAAGCACACTTCCAATTCTATCAAATATTTTATTAGACGCATATAATTCAAAATTAACAATCACGGCTACTGATTTAGATCTTATTTTCATACATCAATTAAATAATGTTGAAGTTTTAGAAGAAGGAAAAACGACAACAGTATCTTCGACCATATACGATATTGTTAGAAAATTATCTTCAGGAAAAAAAATTAATTTAACTTTAAATGAAACAAACAAACTTCACCTAGAGTCAGAAAAATCTATTTTTAATTTAAATTGTCTCAGCTCTTCTGAATTTCCCTTAACAGATGAAAATTTTAATCAAAAAGAATTTATTATTAAATCAAAAAAACTTTTGAAATTATTAAATAAATGTAAATTTTCAGTTTCTAACGATGAAACTAGACATTATTTAAGTGGAATTTATTTTCATCAAACAGAGGTAGAGGATAAATACTATTTAACAGCAGTTGCTACGGATAGCCATAGAATGTCAATTTCAAAAATAAGATTAGAAGAAAAAATTGATTTTGAACCTATAATTTTACCCAAAAAAACTATTTTTCAACTTTGTTCTTTATTAGATAGTTATGATGGCGATGTAAAAATATCAAATGCTAAATCAAAAATAAAATTTGAACTAAATGATAGTATATTAATTTCGAAACTTATTGATGGAAAATTTCCAAATTATATTCAAGTAATTCCAAAAAATAATCAAAAAAAACTAGAAATTGATTTAAAATTATTTTTGAATTCAGTTGATAGAGTGGCCTCCGTATCATTAGATAAAAAAGATGGTGTAAAATTTATTTTATCAAAAGACACATTGGACTTGTCAGTTAATAATAGTAACAGTGGAGATGGAAAGGAAACATTAAATGTCAAATTTGAAGATAATTTAGAGATTAGTTTTAATTCGAGATATTTAATTGACGTTGCCTCACAATTAGATGGAGATAGAGTTGAGATATTTTTTAATGATACTGGCTCTCCAGCTTTAATAAAAGATCCTGGTGATTTTGATAGTATATTTGTTGTAATGCCTATGAAAGGTTAGTTAAGCAAGTCTAATTCTGAATATATTTTTTTTTCTAAAATTTTTAAAAACTCTTCCTTTGGTAAATTTGAAGGAATTTTATTTAAAATAGAAATTGTTATAGTTTTATTGGATTTCTTATTACCTTTTTTCGGCCATACAAAACCTGAATTAATTGCAATTGGTTGACAAGAGATTTTTAGCGTTTCATATATCCTTGAAGCTCCTTTTTTAAAAGCAGGCCTTTCACTTGGTGGAACCCTAGTTCCTTGGGGAAAGATTATTAAAGGTCTTTTTGAATTATGTATCTGATTAGAAATATCATCAAAGAAACCTAGGTTATCTTTAGTAATCTTATTTCTTTTTATAGATATTGAGCCTATTTTTTTTAAATACCATCCAAATATAGGAATAAGCAGCAATTCCCTTTTAAGAATAAATACTGGTGAATTAAAAATTGTTTGTAAATAGAATGTTTCAAACATTGATTGATGAGAGGCTGCAATAAAAAATTTTTCATCACTTATAATATTTTCTGTCCCTTTAATTGAAATTTTAACAGATAATATAAGTTTTAAGCAAAAACCAGTCCAATAACCCATTATCTTTCCACCAATAAGCACTACTTTTTTTGGAAAAAAAAAATGAAGGTAGAAAAATTATCGAAATTAAAATTATTCCAATGAAAAATATTGTTGAAAATAAAAAATTTCTTATCATTTATATCAAAAGCTAAATTAGATCTTTATGCTTTTGTCTTTTTCTTATTACTTTAATTTTTGATCCTTTAATTAATAATTCTATAGGCTTAGGTCTTAAATTATAATTTGAGCTTAATGACATTCCGTAAGCTCCCACATCACATATTGCTATTAAATCTTTTTCATTTAATTTTTGAAATCTCTTTAAAGTTGTAAATTTATCAGTACTTTCACAAATAGGGCCTACAAATTCATAAGTTTTTTTTGAGACTTTATTTGATTTAATTACAGGTAAAGTTTTATGAGACGCACCATACAAAGCAGGTCTCATCAAATCGTTCATCGCAGCATCTAAAATTATAAATTTTTTTCTTTCACTGTCTTTTATATAAATAATTTTTGAAATTAATGTTCCTGTATTTCCTATAATAGATCTACCTGGCTCAAAAATAATTTTAACTTTGTGACTTTTAAGAAATTTTTGTATCGCAGCATTATATTTTTTATAATTTAGTTTTTTATTTTTATCGAAATAAGTAATACCCATACCACCGCCTAAGTCTATAAATTCAAATTTGTGATCTATTTTATTTAAAATCTTATTAATAACTCTTAGCATTTTATTGTATGGTTTATGGTTCAAAATTTGACTTCCAATATGGACACTAAGACATTTTAAATCAATATTTTTAGATTTTTTACAATAATTAACGATTTCGTATAAAGTATTTTCGTTCACTCCAAATTTATTTTCTTTCTTTCCAGTTGAAATTTGACTGAGTGTTTTTGCATCTGTATTAGGATTAAGTCTAACACCAATCCTTACTTTTTTACTTTTCGATCTTGCAATTCTATTAATTTCTTTTATTTCGCTTAATGACTCAGCATTAATAAGAAGTATTTTTTTATTTATTGCAAAATTTATTTCTAAAGACGTTTTTCCAACCCCAGAGAAAACTATTTTGTTAGGATTGATACCTGCTTTGAGTGCCATCATTAGTTCACCGATAGAAACGACATCTGCACCTAATCCAAATTTTTTAATTTCTTTTAATATATGAATATTTGTATTTGATTTTACAGCAAAACAAATTAACGGAGAAAATGATTTAAAATTTTTTTTAAAATTATCTATATTCTCTTTTAATTTTGAGTATGAATAACCATAAAAAGGAGTCCCAAATTTTTCTGCAATTTTTTTAAAATTAATTTTTTCTATTGAAAGTTTTTTATTGATATATTTCATTAAGTCTTTTGTATTAAAATTACTTGTATTTTTGCTTCATTTTTGGGATCTTTATATTCAGGATCACCTTTTTTTCCACAAGAAACAACTACACAACTCAACAATAAAGCTAACATAATTTTTTTAATCATTTTTGTTTTTTATATTTAATTATCATTTTTTTAATATTATCAAAAGAAGTTCCCCCATAAGATTTTTTTGAATTAATAGAGTTCTGTAAATCAAACACTTTTAAAACATCTTCTTTAAGTTTTGGTTCAATTTTTCTTAATTCTTCTAAGGTCAATTCATTCAATCTTTTTTTTGTTTTTTCAGCAAAATTTACTATTGATGCAGTTTTTTGATAAGCTTTTCTAAATGACATAGAGTGATTAATTACCAAATAATCAGCTAAATCTGTTGCAGTAATATAGCCAGAATTTGCGAGTTCAAACATTTTTTTTTTATTCGGACTACAATTTTTTAGTATTTCATTAAGAATTTTTAGACAATTTATCAAATTATCATTAGAGCTAAAAACAATTGCTTTATCATCTTGTAAATCTTTGAAATATGATAATGGCAAACCTTTTAAAATTGTTAGCATAGAAAATAAGTTTCCATAAGACCCTCCTGTTTTTCCACGTAAATATTCTAGAAGATCAGGATTTTTCTTTTGAGGCATTATTGACGATCCAGTTACTACTTTATCTGATAAATTTATTAAGTTGAAACCATCTGAATTCCATATAATAAGCTCTTCCGAAATTCTTGAAATATGCATAGAGCACACTGATATAGAGAATAAAAAATCTAAAACAAAGTCTCGATCTGAAACTGTATCGATAGAATTATTAGTAGGTCTTTTAAAACCTAGTTTTTTTGATGTATAAGTTCTATCTATATTAAAAGAAGTTCCTGCTAAAGCTGCAGCTCCTAAAGGATTTTCATTTAGGTCATCTAGATTATTTATAAATCGTTTTTTATCTCTATTAAACATTTCTACATAAGACATTAGATAATGTGCAAAAGATATGGCTTGTGCATTTTTTAAATGTGTAAAACCTGGCATAATAGTTTGTACGTTTTTTTCAGCCAATTTAATTGTGCTTTTTATAATATTATCGATATTGACATTTATTTCCTTTGTAGCTTTTTTGATCCAAATTTTAAAATCAGTAATTACTTGATCATTTCTCGATCTAGCTGTGTGAACGTAACCTGCGTCTTCACCAATGATTTGAAAAAGTCTTTTTTCTATATTCATATGAATATCTTCATATTTTTTATTAAACTCAAAATTATCTTTTGCAATTTCTTTGCTAACTTTATTAAGGCCATAAATAATTTTATTTTTTACCTGAAATGAAATTATTTTCTGTTTGAAAAGCATCTCTGTATGGGCAATTGAACCTTCGATGTCCTCTTTGTAAAGTCTTTTATCAATATCTATTGAATTCCCGACTTTTTGAAACAGTATGGATACGTTTTTTTTTATACGAGTATTCCATATTGCTTGGTTGTTTTTATTTTTTGTCATGATATTTAATTATACCTATTTAACATGAGATTTTTAATAATATTTACTTTTTTAGTAACAAATGTATTGGCAGATGAATTACCAGGGATAAAAAACATTGTAATCCACAAATTACCAAAAACATATGATAATGTCATTTTTTTAGATAAAAAAGATAAAAAGATTAATATAGAAGAGTTCAAAGATAGCTTGTTAATATTAAATTTTTGGGCAACATGGTGCGAACCCTGTAAGAAGGAAATGCCATCATTAGATAATCTTCAAGCTAATCCAGAATTAAAAAATTTAAAAATCTTTGCTATTAATATTGGTAAAGAAAATTTTAATAAGATAGAAAAATTTTTCATGGATTTAAATATTCAAAACTTCGACTTTTATTTTGATCCACCTACAACACTTGCTAAAATATTTTCTTTAAGAGGTATTCCAACATCAATTCTTATTAATAAAGATGGTCAAGAATTTGCTAGAATAATTGGTTCAATTGATTTTGCAGATAAAAATTTTATCAAATGGATTAAACAATATAATTAATTTTTAAAGAAATAGGCAAAACCAACTAACGCAATTATGGCAATGAACTGTAATAGAACTCTCAGCTGCATAAGTTTGTTAGAATATTTTTTGCTAGTTTCCCCTCCTTTAAAAAGGGTTCCGATACCTAAAATTAAAACTACACCTACAGCAATCAACAGAACAATAGATAAAATTTTTACAAATATTCCTGAAATCATATAATTATTGTAAAGTGTTTTTCAAAATAAAAAACATAATTAATAAGCTATGACATTTTGCCTAAATTCGATCATTATTAAACCAGAAAAAGACGTAAAGATTAAAAATGCAATTATCTTATTTCATGGTTATGGTGGAGATGGAAAAGATATAAGCACGCTATCTTTGAATTGGAAAAGGCATTTGCCTAATACAGTTTTTATATGTCCAAATGGACATGAGTCTTGTGCTATAAATCCTGCAGGTTATCAGTGGTTTGATTTAACTAAAGAAGATCCTAATTATATACTAAATCAATCTATAAAAGCTGAAAATATCATTAAGAAATTCATCAAGGAAGTGAAAGAAGAATTTAAATTATTGAATAATCAAATTTGTTTATCTGGTTTTAGTCAGGGATGTATGATGTCTTTAAATGTTGGACTTACATCATCAGAAAAATTTTCTTGTATAGTTGGTTTCTCAGGAAAAATAATTAATCAAAATGATTTAAAATATAGAATTACAAATCATACGGATACATTATTAATTCATGGTGAATCTGATCAAATTGTCTCATCAACTTATTTATTAGAGGCAAAAGATTTTTTAATAAGAAACAATATTAAGGTTGAAACATTATTAATAAAAAATTGCGACCATCATATTCCTATAGAGGCATCAAGTACAGCGCTAAATTATATTTTAAAAAAAATTTAAAACTACTTATTATTGCTAAAATTCTTTATCTAAGTTAAAAGTTATTAATGAATAGTTTTATTGAACAAAATGTTTCATTAGAAAAATGTCCAGCTTTAGTTCTTAATGCCGATTATAGACCATTAAGTTACTATCCACTATCACTGTGGTCTTGGCAAGATACAATTAAATCTGTTTTTTTAGATAGAGTAAATATTGTAAGTACTTACGATAGAACAGTAAGGAGTCCATCATTTATTATGCAATTACCAAGCGTCATAGCTTTAAAAGATTATATTGTTCCCCAGTCAAAACCAAGTTTTACAAGATTTAATGTTTTTTTAAGAGACAAGTTTTCTTGTCAATATTGTGGAAGTAAAGAAGAGCTTACATTTGATCACTTATTACCAAGATCAAAAGGAGGTGAAACGAATTGGGATAATGTTGTTACAGCATGCTCTATATGTAATGTGAAAAAAGGAGGAAAATTATTAAAACATTCAGGTATGCAGCTTAACCAAAGTCCGTATCGACCCTCAACTGAAGATCTTCATAAAAATGGTAAAAACTTTCCTCCTAATTTTTTACATAAGAGTTGGATGGATTATTTATATTGGGATGTTGAATTAGAACCTTAAATTTTCTCGGAGATATTTATAGCGATCTTTGAACCTTTTTTAATTATTTTATCTAATAAAAAATATGGTCCTTTTTTAGTTGCTCCTTCATCATAAGCAATATCCTTATGTTCAATTTCATCTTCTCTAAATTTTATAATTTTGTCTTTTAATTTTTTTTCATCCGATTTAAGTTGCGATATTTGATTTGCGTAGTGTTCTTGTATAACCTCTTCTACAGAAGCAGTACACAACATTGCAGCTTTCTTTCCAAGAATTGTTGTTCCAAATCCCAAACTTACACCTAAGAGATCCCATAAAGGTAAAAATTTTGTAGGTGTAATGTTTCTTTTTTTGATTTCATTTTCAAAATAATCACAGTGTTCTTTTTCATGCTCTTTCATTTCTTCAATAGTTTTTTTTAATTTATCATCTTTAATAAATGTATTTAGAGCAAGTAATTGCCCTTCATATATTTTGATTGCACCACGTTCACCAGCGTGATCTACTCGTATGAATTCTTCAACTTTTTTTTTGTCGCTTTTTTCCATATTCAAATTTTTTTATAATTAAAATAATAGTTATTAAAAAAGAAATAACTAAGTTATAGGTTGTAAGAGATAATCCAAATATTTTAAATGTAACATCTTTGCAGCTAACTCTTTTTTCCCCCAATTGCTGCAATATGTCCTCTTTAGTAAGTAATTTATTGTTATTTTTTAATTCACATACCATAGATTCTTCAATTAATCCGATTTCAATACCCACATGATACAACGATAGAATTGTAGCTAATAAAAATATTATTATTAAAGATGATATGAGAAATTTCTCTAAATATTTAAATTTATATCCTAACAGGATAATAATTATTGCAGCTACATAAGGTACTCTTTCAAATAAACATAGGTTGCAAGGCTGGTATTTTAAAATATACTCGATAAAATATGCAGAAAATAATGCAACAAAACTTATAATTAGAATAATTTTATTCAAATATTTTAGGTTAAAATTAAACATCAAATTTCAGAATTAAAAATATAATTATAAATATTAAAACTAATAATATACCTAAAATTGTAAACCATTTAGATCCATATTTGTTCATAAATTCGGTAAACAAATATCCAAATTTATACGAAAGATATGCAATTATAAAAAATCTTAGACCTCTTGAAATTAAGCTCACAATGATAAAGATTAATAGATTAAAACTTATTAATCCGCTTGTAATTGTAAATACCTTGTAAGGTAATGGCGTAAATCCAGCTAAAAATAGAATGCTTAGCCATGCTATGAACCCTTTCCCATCGACCAAACTAGATTTTAAATCAATTATTTTATCTTCATATCCATAAAATTTAACTATTGTCGTTGCTATATCGATAAATACTGCACCAAGCATATACCCAAATATTCCGCCTAAAACAGAGAAAAAAGAAGCAATTAAAAAAATTTTTATATATTTTTTTCTTTCTGCAATAACCATAGGAATGATCATCACATCTGGAGGGATTGGAAAAAATGAACTTTCTACAAAAGAGACTAGACCCAAATAAAAATTAGAACTTTTATGTGCTGCTAAATTTAAACATTTTTTATAAAGACTAGTAAACATTTTTTGGTTTTATTATAATTTTAGTTCTTATACTATTTAAATATAATTTAATTAAATACTATGGGCGAATGGCGGAACTGGTAGACGCGCACGACTCAAAATCGTGTTTCGCAAGAAGT
>MDTG01342059.1_pt1 | contig 13500 bp, 13 predicted proteins | sample 811421 | NCBI WGS metagenome assembly MDTG01 (sample SAMN05326645, study PRJNA326480) | marine metagenome | isolation source: seawater | place: Pacific Ocean: South East | collected 2011 | reverse complement strand
TAGATACCAATATAAAAAAACTAAAAAAAGGTTTCAAAACAGTTGGTAAAAATTTTATTTATTCATCATATAAATCAAAAAGATTTACTTTGAGTGAATTTAAAAAATTAATTTAAAATAAATATTGAAAAATAAAATATTAATTTTTGGAGGAACTGGTTTACTTGGTTACAATTTAATTAAATTTCTGAATAAAAATAATACACTATATTTAAATTTTCATAAAACAAAAATAAAAAACAAAAACATCATATATAAAAAAATAATAGTTAAACGGAAAATAAAAATAAATATTATTGATAATATAAAACCAAATGTAATTATTAATTGTATTGCAAATACTGATTTAGATTATTGCGAAAAAAATTATATAATTACAAAATATCAAAATAGCATTTTGGCAATCAAACTTGCAAAAATATGTAAAAAAAGAAATATCAAATATATTCATATTTCAACAGATCATCTATATTCAAAATTAATACCTTTCAAAAATGAAAAAACAAAATGTAATCCAATTAATGTTTATGCTAGACAAAAATTGATGGCTGAAAAAGGGGTTTTATTTAATAACAAAAACGCTCTTATTCTAAGAACTAATTTTTTTGGTCACTATAAAAATAACACTAAATCAATAAGAAATTTAATTTTTAATTTAAAAAATAAAAAAAAAATTTCTATGGATAAAAGTTATTTTTTTACGCCAATCTACACCTTTTTTTTAGTCGAGGCTTTATTGATTTTAATTAAAAAAAATAAAAGGGGAATATTTAATGTTGTTGGAAATGACAGAATTTCAAAATATCAATTTTTATTATTAATTGCAAAACAGTTTAAAATTAAAAATTATAAAATTAAGAACTTTCCACTCGAAAAAAATTTTCGATTATTGGCAAAAAGATGTAAAGATTTATCTTTGTCTAACAGTAAACTTAAAAAAGAAACTCGAATAAAGATCCCAGGAATAAAAAAACAACTAATATTGTTTAAAAAATTTGAGAATAAAAATTTTAGTTTTTAAGCAGTATTATTTATACAATTTAAACAAACACTATTTTCGTTTGCTCTAGACTCTAAATGAAGTTTCTGAAAATCTTTTAAAAACTTTGACTGCCATATTTCATTCAATGATTGATTGTATATATTACCTAAATTTATTTCTTCTCCATAAGTTACACAGCACGGTTTTACGTTTCCGTCCGCCTTTATTGACAATCTAAAAATAGGCATATTACACTTATAGGTTTTTGACTCATATTTTTTTGCTTCATTATTTGTGTAGTCTATCAATTTCTGAAAATGAATAGCATCGACTTTATCATTCCAAAATTTAAAAAAATTATTTTTCTCATGCTTGTTATCATCTAATTCTATAAAACTTACTCTAACTAATGGAAATATTTTCTTTTGTTCATTTTTTATTTTTAAAAAATTCAAAATATTATTTACTGTTTTTTGATAATTCGCGGGTTTTAAATTCTTTAATCTTCTCTCTTTATAAGTTTCTGGGCTAAATGAATCTAAAGAAAACTGAATTTTTTTTAATCCAGAATTAAGTAATGAATTAATATTTTTCTCACTTAACAAATACGCATTACTCACTATTGATATATCTACAATATTTAATCTAGATGCATAATTTATATATTCGAAAATATTTTTATTAGCCAATGGTTCATTTACAAGACTAAATTGGACAGACTTTACACCAATTTTTTTACACTCATCTAAAAGTTCAAAAATTTTATTTTTATCAATTTTTTTTATTGTTTTGTATTGTTCATGAAATTTATTTTCTGGTTGTCCTATTGGACAAAATGTACAGGCAAAATTACAAAAATTATCAATTTCTATATCAACATGAATTGGATAATTGTGAACTTTTTCAAAATTAGAAGCTAATTCAAATTCTTTTCTATAAGCCAAATATTGTTCAACTTCGCTTTTTGCACCTAATCCATCAACCGTCTTTGAATGAATGTCTCCTAAAACACTTGTTTTCTCGGTCATTATATTTTACCAAATTTTATAAGACTATTTTAAATCTTTTCTATTTTTATAATACTTTAACTTATTTTTTCTTATTATTTCCATTAATATATTGTTTTTTGTCAAAATACGACATATTTGTTCTGCAGTTCCAGATTGTTTTTTAAATTTGAGTTTATTTACAATAATCCTGACAAGCTTCAAATCATCCGGATAATCAATTGAGTATTTAAATTTAGATAAATTATTTTTGTTTAAAAAAACTTTTGTTTTAAATTTTTTTTTATTTTTCCATATAAAATTAGTTACATGTTCTTTATCCTCTTTTTTTTTTGCTGTTTTATAGACGTAATTTAAACATTTTGCGCTAATTATTTCTATATCTGAACCATCTGGCCATCTACTTTTTGGTGGGGGCAAAGTATTTGCAATATAATCTAAATTAAATTTCAAATAATCTTTTCTCATTTTCATAATTAAATTCGGATCAACCAAAGGGCAATCTGAAGTAATTCTAATTAAATAATCTAAATTATAAAAATTTGTTGCATCAAAATATCGCTGTAAAACATTTTTTTCACTTCCAAAAAAAATTTTAGTTTTATTTCTTTTCGATATATTTATTATTGACTTATTTTTTTCTACAGCTGCTATGATAATATTTTTTGTATCAATTTTCTTTTTAATTCTTTGAATTAAAAACTCTAAAATCGAATATTTTTTGTCTATTTTTTTAAGAATTTTATTAGGAAATCTCTTAGAGTTTAGTCGACATTGTATTATGACAGCAAATTTATTCATGAAAATTGGATAAATAAGATTTAGTTTAGTCTTTTAAAGCCGTTAAATTTTTCTTTTAATTTATATTTTCTTTTATTATTCAAATATTGTTTAATTTTCATAAAAACTTTTTCAAAATTTTTAAAATATTTATCTAAATTTTTCTTATTGTGTGAATGAGATAAATATATACTATTTGTTGCTAAATACCCAAGTTTGAGCATTTCATATGAAAATATTGTATATAATTTATTATTTAACTTTCCATAATCAAAATAAAATGTTGGAAGAGATTCAAATTCCGAAATAGATAATTTAATATTATATTTTTTTGATATTTTTAACCAATTTTTAAAAATTAATTTTCCATTTTTTTTTATTTTTTTATAAGTTTTATTTTTTAATATAAAATCAATAACCGCATTAGCTGCGATAAATCCAGTTCTTTCAGTCCAAGCGGTACTACTTACAAAACTTTCATTTGCTTTTGAAAGATATTTTTTTTTTCCAATAATGCATGATATCGGATATCCGTTTCCCATGCCTTTACCAAAAACTACAATATCAGGCCTAAATCCAACTTTTTTGTATATGCCGCCTAATGTTTCTCTCCAACCAGTAGTTATTTCGTCAATAATCAAACAAATATTATTTTTTCTACAAAATAATGATACTTCCCTAACAAATTTTTTTGATGGAAAAAAATATCTCGTTGGTTCAATAATAAATGCAGCATAATCTTTCGGATTTTTAATTTTTTTAAGTGCAGCAAAATCATTATATTTAATTGGCCTAACAGTATTTTCAAGTTTTTTTGGAACACCCAATGGATCAAGACCAGGAAGAAGATGGTCTTTTAATTTATTATTCCCTTTAATATTTGTTGCCAAATACCAGTCATACCAACCATGATATCCTGAAAATATTATTTTATCTTTTTTTGAAGTAGCTCGAGCTAATCTTATTGCTATATCAATTGCTTCGCCACCACCCCTGGCAAATTTAATTTGATCTGCGAATTTTTCAATTTTTAAAATTTTTTTTGCAAGTTGAAATTCTTCTAAAGAATTAAGAGTTGAATTATTACCTAATTTGATCCCATCAATTACTCTCTTATTTACAAAATCATTAGCATATCCTAGGACACATGTTCCTACTCCCATTTGGGCCATATCTATATATTTCTTACCCTCCAAATCCCAAACATTCAAATCTTTTGATTTTTTATAATAAGTAGGCCAAAAATCTGGCAGATATCTCTGAGGTCTTTTTGATAAAAGTCCATTACCTCCTGGAATTACTTTTTCCGCCTTTTTCCAAATTTTAAAACCTAGCTTAGATAATTTTTTTTCTTTTAAATTGCTTTGTATTTTTTTCATTATTTCTCACACCAAACTTTATATTACCAAGTATTTTATCAATCCTATCCATTTCTTTTTTCATCTTTAAAAATTGTCTTTTATCTAAAGAAACAGGATAATCAACACATGATTTATCTTTTTCAATTCTAAAATGCTTTTCAAAAGTTCTAACTCCTAGAGTATAAGCTATAAGTGAAGTTTGAATATCATTTGTATGATCTGATAAACCTATTTCACAATTAAATTTTTTATTTAAAAATTTTATATTACTTAATCTCGACTCTTCCTCTTTAAGAGGATAAGAAGAAATACAGTGAAGCAAAGAAATTTTAATTTTTTTTCTTTTAAAATATCTATATACTTTATTGATTTCAAATAAAGTAGCCATTCCTGTTGAAACAATAACTGGTTTTTTTGTTTTACTTATTTCCTCAATTAGTTCAAAATTAGATATATCAAAAGAAGCTACTTTAAAAAGTTTAACACCTAATTTATTCAAAAAAATAACTGAATCTTTATCAAAAGGTGTAGAAAAAAACTCAATTTTTTTTTTGTCACAATATTTTTTTATTTTTCTAAAATCTTCAAATTTTAATTCGCATTTTTTTAAAATTTTAAATATTGGGCTATTTTTGCTTACTCTTTTTTCAGTTTTATAAGTTTGAAACTTGATAGCGTGAGCACCAGCTATTTTAGCTTCATCAACTAGTTTTAAAGCTTTTTTAAGATTTCCTCCATGATTTATCCCTGCCTCTGCTATAACAAATCTTCTTTTGTTTACCATGAAGTTAAACCTCCATCTATAATTATATTTTGTCCTGAAATGTAATCTGAATAATTGCTTGATAATAATATTACAGCACCAATTAAATCATTTGGAACTGCCATTCTTTTTAAGGGAACATTAGACAAATAATTATTTTTAAAAAATTTACTATGTTTTTTATCTTCTAATCCTCCAGGAGAAATTGTATTTATATTTACTTTTTTATCTTTAGTTAATAGCGTGTAATATTTACTAAGCTGAATTATACCTGCTTTTGTAGCTCCATAAATTTCTGAATTAAAATTATCACCTTTTCCATAAATTCTAAAATTAGGACTTACAATTCCATAAATTGATGAAATATTAATAATCTTATAATATTCTTTTCTTTTTGGATTTAAGTCTAAAAAATTATTTATTAAGTTTATTGTTCCTATTAAATTAGTATTAGTTACAGATAATAGTTCTTCTAAAGTTCTTTTTTTTGGTTTGGTGAAAACACTTTTACCCGCATTATTAATCAAAATATCAATCTTTTTATGTTTGGTAATTATTTTTTTAATTACACTTTTTACAAAATTGTTATCGTATATATTACCTACAAAAGTATGATTTCCTTTTTTTGAAACTTGATCAATACCGTAAACAATACATTTTTCTTTTTTAAAAAAATTATAAAAGTAACTACCTATTTTTCCAGAACTTCCTGTAACAAGTACTATTTTCTTATTTAATTTTATTTTCAATTTTAGCTTTCAGATAAATACTATTAATTTTTAAAAACGTTTTAAGCATTTCGCTTTTTTTAAATATTTTATTTACACTAAAGTTAGTTTTTTTTCTATCATATAAAGTTGATTTAATATTTTTGATAGAAATACATTTAACAAAACCTAATTTTTCCAGTTTTGTAATATTTGTTCTCTGGTGTTCAAATTGAGGGAGGCAATATACCTGTTTATTATAGTATATAGATTCAAAAGCAATTAATCCTCCACTACAGAGTACTTTTTCAGAAGAGGTTAAGTGATGATAAAAACTGCTTCTTTTATAAAATTTAATATTTTTAAATTTTAATATTTTTTTGGATTTATACCTTTCGTCAAAATAAAATTGAAAATTGTGAAAATTATTTTTTCTTAAAATACTTAAAATCTTTAAATTATATTTCTTGTGATCATAACCACCAAAAAAAATAAATATCTTATTTTTAATTTTTTTTGATCTGAAATTATTAAAAAAGGCAGTCAGTAAATTAAACTTAAATCCATACATTTTTTTTGATGTTTTAAGGTTTTTTTCAAAAATTAATGGATTAATTCGTAAATCAAATTCTTCTGAATTAAAATTTTTATCATCTATCAAAATAATTTTATTACATTTCTTTTTTATAATTTTTAATTTATGTGACGAAAAATTTGATAATGTATCTATTAGAATTAACTTTGATCTTAGTTTATTTAAAAAATCTAAAGAATTTTTAGCTTTATTATTTTTTGAAATATTAATTTTGATATTTTTATCAAATGCCGTGATTAACTTTATTGCATCTATATTTTTAGAAGAATTATTTAAAACAAATAAAATTTTTTTTGGATTAATATTATTTTTTTTTTTTAAAAATTTAATTATATTTAAGGATCTATTTAAATGTCCGGTACCTAATTCGTTAAGCTCTCCATAGCCACACCTAACAATTATTTCTAGCATTTAAGTTATTTAATTATATTATTTAGTGTTTTTACAATATATATCATTTCATTTTTTTTAAGACCTGGATAAATAGGTAGGCTAATAATATTGTTACAAACATAATCTGAAACAAGAAAATCTTTTGCTTTCCAATTAAACATTTTTTTATAAATACTAAAATTATATAAACTATTATAATGAACTGTAGCACCAATTTTTTTTTTATTAAGAATCTTTAAAATTTTAGCTCTTGGATGTTTTTTTGGATTTAAAACAATTACAAAAAGATGATATGCATGAATTCTGTTTTTTATGTTTTTTTGAAATATAATTGGAAGTTTTTTTAAATTTTCAAAATAAAATTTTGCTATTTTTTTTCTTTCTTTATGCATAAACATAATTTTTTTAAGCTGAACATTTCCCATTGCAGCCATCATATCTGTCATATTATATTTAAATCCAACACTTAATACGTCATAATTCATAAATTTTTGAACTTTGCTATTTTCTACACCAAATCTTTTCCAAGAGTCTTTGCTCATTCCATGTAACCTTAAAATTTTTACTTTCTCATAAATTTTCTTGTTGTTGGTTATAAGCATACCCCCTTCTCCAGTAGTCAAATTTTTATTTGCATAAAAACTGAAACATCCAGTATCACCAAATGTTCCGAGATGTTTTTTTTTATATTTTCCTTCTATTGCATGAGCGCAATCCTCAATTATTTTTAACTTATATTTCTTTGCAATGTTAACAATTTTGTCCATTTCGCATGGTAAACCACCAAAATGTACTGGAATTATTGCTTTTGTTTTTTTTGTTATTTTTTCTTCAATTTTATTTTCATCAATATTGAATGTGTCCGACCTTATATCTGCTAAAACAGGTTTGGCTCCTGACAATATTATGGAATTTATTGTTGAACAAAAAGTTAAGCTAGTGGTTATAACCTCATCTCCCTTTTTAATACCAAGGGCTAATAAAGATAAATGAAGTCCAGCAGTGCATGAATTTAAAGAAATAGCATATTTTGCATTTTTAAATTTTAAAAATTTTTTTTCAAAATTAACTGCTTCTTGACCAGTTCCTATCCATCCACTTTTTATTACTCTTGATACTGCCGATATTTCCTCTGGGCCTAAATAAGGTTTTCCAAATCTAATAATTTTATTTATTTTCATTTGTATCTGATAAATTATATTTTTTTTTAATATCCATATTAATTAATATAAGATATGTGTCATAAAAACAAAAAATAAAATAAATCTGATTTAATTTTATTTTTTAAATATTCTATAAATTAATTGTTAATTGAAAAAATATAATAAAAACTTTATCATTAATTACTTAATAGTTTATTTATTTCTTTATACTTATTAATTATAGAGATTAATTTATTTAATGATGAAAAAAATTTTGGTTATCTCGAACACGGCTTTTTCAGTTGAAAAATTTAGAGAGCATTATTTATCAAAAATTAATGATTATAAATTTATAATCTATACACCTAATAAACTAGCAAATTTAAAAAAAAATTACAAAAATATTACACTTAAAAAATTTACCTCAAAAAATATCTTTGGTGATTTACAAATATTATACAAACTTTTTAAAAATTCAGATATTAAAGATGTAGTAGTATATTCAAATAAGTATCAATTTATCACATGTTATCTAAACAAAATATTTAATCTTAATTTAAAAATAACTTCAGTAATTGCTGGTCGAGGATCTCTGCCCTTAGGAAATTTTCTTGAAAAAAATATTTATAAAGTAATAATCAAAACAATAATAGCAGAGAGTAAGATTGTCACTTGTATCAATCCATTCGATTTAAATTATTTCAGAAAATTTTCTATAAATGAAAAAAAAAAATTTTTTCTAATTCCAACAGAAGGTGTTGAAAAAATTAATTTTAACAAAAAAATAAACCAAAAAAAAAATTTTATTTTTTTTGGAAGACTGATAATAGAAAAAGGAATTTTAGAATATATCGAAGCAGCAAAAATAATAAAAAAAAAATATCCAGATGTAAATTTTTTTATTGCTGGTCCAACTGATCAGGGCGTTATTGGTCAATCTAAATTTAGTATAAGCACCTTAAATATAATAAATGAAAATAAAAAATATGTTAAATATATGGGTTATATTGAAAACTATAAAAAAGTTTTTCCTAAAATGGATTGTTTAGTATCTCCATCTTTTTCTGAAGGTGCTGGAACTTCAGTAATGGAGGCAATGCTTTCTGGTTTATTTGTTGTAGCCTATAATAATAGTGGTCATAAATATGTTTTAAACGAAACACCAAATAAGTTAGTTAAATATAATAATGTAAATAATTTAGTAAAAAATATAGAAAAATTTATAAAATTAAATAATGATCAAATTAAAAAGTTTAAAACAATTTCATATAATAAAATAACTTCAAAATTTTCATCAAATGTAATTTCTTATAAATTTAAAGAAATTCTTGACAGAGAATATAAGATAATCCAAAAAAGTATTGATGTTATATGGCCATTCTACAAAGATAGGAAATTTTTAGACAATTCAATTTTATCTATTAATAAACAGACACTCCAACCAACAAGATTAATATTTATTGATGATGCAAATAATGACGATAATTTAAAAATTTATATTAGAGCGAAATTAAATAAGAACATTAAATTTGTATATATAAAAAATAAAATTAATTACGGTGTAACAAAATCAGTTTCCATTGGCATTAAAAAAGTAAAATCTGAGTACGTATATATTCAATCAACTGATGATATAATTTATAAAGATTTTTTAGAATTAAATATTAGAACATTAGAAAAATATAAAAAAGCTGCCTACGTTTTTTCAAATATACGAATAAATAATTTAAATAACAAAAAAAAATATTTTATAAATTTCTCTTTCATTAAAGAAAAATTCGTTAAAAAATCAAATGTGGGTCAACTTTATAATAACTATCAATTTAAAATTTATCATAACACTGTCGTTTTCAATTCACAAAAATTACTGAAATCAAATATTTTTAAAAACGAATATGGTAGACGTGCTGATATGTTAAATTTACAGTATTTAAGTATGCGTTATGGATTTTGCTATTTAAACGATACAATTTCTGAATTTACCATAAGAAAGGGTCAAGTTAGTTCTAATATTTTGAGTAATAACTATCTTATTAAAGAACTTAAATATTTAAAAAAAGTTCAAAAAAAATTTTTTAACTTTGTTATCAAACACAATCTACATTATGAAATATCTCCCCTAACATTGATTAAATTTAGGTCTACTTTTGGTAACCTTATAACAACTAAATATTTAAATAGATCATTAAAATTTAAGATATGGAAATTGTCTAGATTTTATATTAATCCGAAAATATTAAATATTTTATTTAAAATCTTCAATTAAGATTTTTTTATATTTGAAAAAAACATATCTAGTGCAAGCTTATCATATGGAACTATATTTTTAATTTTTTTAATTTTTTCATAATCAAAGAATTTTTAACTAACTCCCTCTGTTAAAAAAAAATTTTTTTTAAAATTAGATAAATTTTTAATTTTATAAGTGTAGTAATTTCTTAAAACTATCTTATTTGGTTTATTTGGAAAACTAAAGTTAATAGTATTAAAAAAAATTAAGTTCTTTTTTAGAATTTTCATTGAAGTTTCTTCTTCAAACTCTCTTATAGCTGTTTCTTTAGGGTTTTCATTTTTTTCCATAGCTCCACCTAGTATTCCCCAGTGATTTGGATAAAAAATATTTTTTTTATTTGATCTCAAATTTAATAAAACTTTTTTTTTATGATGAATGATTATTGCTGAAGCATGTTCAGGTTTTGATTTAATAACATTAAAATTCATTAGAAATTCTGATTAAATTTTTAAATATTTAGATTTATTTTTTAAATATAAAAAAATTTAAGAAAATTATTTACCATTTGGTTTTCTTTTTTTGCAATATAGGATGAGATACTAAAGCATGCCAAATTACTGCCTGCATAGCTTCACTTACTGGTGTCACATATTTACCATCAGGAGAATGCATTAATATTGTTACATCAGAATGCTTATAAGCATAACCATCTTTTTTTCCTACCATACTTATAATTTTTGTTTTACGTTTTTTTGCGAATTTAATAGCTTCAATCAATCCCAGTGAAACTTTTTTTTTTAAATTTCCTCCACCGACAGAAAAAATTAATAATATATCTTTTGAACCTATATTTGAAATTTTTAAGTATTCAGAAAATATAGTGTGAAAACCTTCATCATTTGTTCTAGCAGTAATTTCAGAAACATTATCTGTTGGACTATATGCTTCAATATTACAAAGTTTTCTAAAATCATTTACTGCATGTGAGGAGTTTCCAGCACTTCCTCCGACACCTAAGATAAATAATCTTCCTTTAACTTTTCTTTTATTAGCTATAAGTTTAACAGCTTTATTAAAGTTATTAAAATCTATAGCTTTTAAAGCTTCTGAAAAATTTAAAAAATAATGTTTTGCAAATTCCATTTTGGATTTTTATTGAATAAATTTATTGATGTCAATTTTGAAATGATAATATCCTAGATTTTTAAAAAATATTAAATTTAAATTTTATAAAATTTATTCATCATATCAATTACAAAATCTTGTTGTTTTCTGTTAATAAACTGATGCACTGGAATAGTTAATAGCATTTTAGATTGACTGTCAGAAACTTTAAATTTTTTACTGTTTCTCTTTAAATTATATTTTTTAAATGCAGGCTGATTATTCAATGCTTTAGGATAATGAATTTTTACCTCAATATTTTTTTTTTCAAGAAATTGCTTTAATTTATTTCTATTTTTACAAAGTACCATATATAAAGCATAAGTCTCAATAAACCCTTTTAGTCTTTTAGGAACAGTAATATATTTTTTTAATTTTTTTAGTTTATTGTCGTAATAAGCGGCATTTTTATTTCTAATTAATATAACTTTTTTAAGTTTTTTTAATCCCCACAAACCAACAACACATTGCAATGGTTGCATTCTTTTATTAACTCCCCAAAAATCAATGTTATCCCTATTAATCATTCCATGGTTTCTATACTTCAAAAGCCATTTATACATTTTTTTATCATTTGTAACTACAGCGCCTCCATCACCAATCGCGTTCAAAGATTTTAAAGGATGTAAACTAAAAGCAGAAATGTGTCCAAAGCTACCGGGTGATTTTCCCTTTAAGGATGCACCTATACCCATACATGCATCCTCAACAACTTTTAAATTATTTGATTTTGCTATCTTCATTATTTCAAACATGTCAGGAGACGCACCACCCCAATGTACAGGCATTATAACTTTTGTTTTTTTAGTAATTTTTTTTTTAATATCTTCAATGTTAATTTGATATCTTTCATCACAATCACAAAATACTGGAGTTGCACCAACCGCTTCTATCGCTCCAACAGTTGCATAAAATGTGTTAACAACTGTTATTATCTCGTCTCCAGGTTTTATATTAAGAGCTTTTAAGCATAAAATTAAAGCATCTGTTCCATTGTTTGTTGATATACAATATTTGGATCCAATAAATTTTGAGAAAGAATTTTCAAATTTTGCAACATATTTTCCTAATGTAAAATCTGTAGATTTAATTAATTTTCTCCATTCTTTAATTATTTGATTTGGTTTGGAAAATTCTTGCTCAAGATAATTGTAATTTACTTTCATTATTTAATATTTATTTATCATTAATTTTATGAACAGTAAAACATCTAATCAATAATTTTTTTCAAATTTTTAAAATTTTTAATTATAAAATCTGGCTTAATTTTTTTTTTTTCTCATAATATATTCATCTTGACCTCTATCAATTAAAATAGTTTTACACCCTGTACTTTGTCCTAACAGGATATCTCGCCACGTATCTCCAATTACATAAGACTTTTTTAAATTAATTTTATATTTTTTTTTTGCTTTTAATATCATGCCTGCTTTAGGCTTATAACAATTACAATTTTTTTCTGTTTTTAAACATTCACATGAAAATATATCTTTTATGGGAATTATTTTTTTCAATTTCATGTTAATAAAATTATTAAACATTTTAGTTTGCAAACCTCTTTTTATATCTGGTTGATTTGTGCATATAATTAAAAAATATTTCTTAGAAAAAAATTTTAAAAATTTAATATCTTTAAATAATTTCAATTCTTTCTTGGAATATGGAGGTCTATATTTTGTTTTACTTTTTTTAATAGCCTTAATTAAGGTTCCATCTCGATCTAAAAAAATTGATTTTTTATAATGTTTAATTTTCATTTTAAGAAAGATTAAAAAAAGTAGAATTTTACTAAAATGTAAAAATATTTACTTTATTAACCATTTGTCATCTTCTAAAATTGTATAATCATAAAAGCCTGTATAACCTACCTCTCTAAACATTTTTCTCCATTCAACAGGTTTTAAATAAGTTTTTGCTGTAACTATCCATTTTTTCAAAATTTTCAATTCATTTTCATTTCTGTAAGCATCAACTTGTATAAATGCTTTTCCTCCCGAAACTCTTTGGATTTCTTTTATTGATTTCTTGCAAAGACTATAATTTAAATTATGAACTACATTAATCCCAATTACTAAATCAAAAGAATTATCTCTAAAATCTAGTTTTTTACAATTCATAATTTTAATTTTGGATTTTACTGAATTCATAGCTTTTGATTTTGCATATTTTGAAACATCAATTCCACAAACTTTGATTTTATTTTTAGATTGTTTTTTTAAATCATGCATCAAAAAGCCTTTTGCGCAACCAATATCAAGAATTTTAGAACCTTTTTTTAATCTAAACTTTTTAATAAGTTTTTTTGCAATTTTTATCCATCTTCCATCATAATAATAGCCTCCATATCCCTGAGATCTATTCCCATCAAAGTAT
>MDTG01178792.1_pt1 | contig 13501 bp, 10 predicted proteins | sample 811421 | NCBI WGS metagenome assembly MDTG01 (sample SAMN05326645, study PRJNA326480) | marine metagenome | isolation source: seawater | place: Pacific Ocean: South East | collected 2011 | reverse complement strand
TTCTGATGTTTTTTGTGATTAACGATAAAATATTCATAATTCTTCGCTAATAAAAAGTAGTTTATCGGAACTCGAAATACACAATCTATTTCTGACGCTTCTACAGTTAATTTCGGATTTCCTATCAGACGGCCCACAAATGGCGTCACATGTGTCCTTCCATTAAGTGGCGTAATCGGTGGTAGTACAGTAATTGGCTCTATATAATCTCTTGGCAATCCAATTTCCTCTTTTGTTTCTCTGAATGCGGTCTCAAGCATATCTGTATCACGCTGTTCCCAAATGCCTCCGGGAAATGCAACTTCTCCACGATGATGAGTTACTAGCTGAGATCTTTTAGTGAGCAGAATTTCGAAGTCAGCTCCTTCTTCACACAGTAACACAAGCACTGCAGCACACTGAGGATGGCCCACCAACGGAGCTTTCACCCTGCCTAAACCATTTTTTTTTAAACCCCGAATAAGTTTTTCATGCATTTCTCCATTATAATCGAACAAGGGAAAAGGTGAAGCTCATGAAATACTGTTCTGATTGCAGTGGTAAGGTTGTTAAAGCGATCCCCGACGGCGACGATAGGTACCGATTTGTTTGTGTTAAGTGCAAAAAGATTCATTATCAAAACCCGCAAATAATCGTTGGAACTATTCCAACATTCGACCATCGTATTCTTCTTTGCAAGAGAGCTATTTCTCCTAGATTGGGATTTTGGACACTGCCAGCGGGTTTTATGGAAAACGGAGAATCTACTAGGGACGGAGCTGTGAGAGAGTGTTACGAAGAATGTTTAGCGAAGTTAGAGGACGTAGAGCTTTTTGCCATTTTCGACATTCCACGAATTAACCAAGTGTACCTCTTCTATCGCGCTCAACTGATAGATCCATCCTACTCAACTACCGCCGAATCGTCGGAGGTCAACCTATTTGATGAGCACTCAATTCCTTGGGAAGAACTAGCTTTTCCAGTCATGACTATCACTTTGAGACGATTTTTAAATGATCGACGTGCTCGGAATTTCTCAGTACATCAAGATACTATTTCTTGACAAAATAGTCTACGTGAGGATTAAACAAGAGCTATTTCTCCCCACTCAGCTGATTCTGTAAAAATGTGTTCCAGTTGAAGACGCACCTTTAACCTGCCGCGGCACTCTCGTTTATTGCACCGTCTATTAGAGTTTGCAGTTCTCCATTTTCGTGCATTTCAGAAACAATATCACACCCACCAATCAGCTCTCCCAGAACCCAAAGTTGCGGAAATGTCGGCCAGTTACCGAAATTAGGTAAATTCGCTCTGATCTCCGGATTTGACAGAACATCGATATAAGCAAACTCGCGTCCACAGTCCATTAGAGCCTGAACAGTCCGAGCTGAAAAGCCACATTGAGGCTGCGTTGGTGACCCTTTCATATAAATAATTACCGGGTTATTCTTTACTTGCTCTGCTATGTTTTCCATGACGTCCATTTATGCTGTCCTTACTCAATCCAAAATATTTCTATGATAACCCTTAAAATTAAAAATCGATAGCCACAATAAAGAGAATTTAAATCGAAGTTATTTTGGACAAGTAATATTTTTGTTACTGCAGAAAATGAGTTCTCAAAATCACCCTACAAAGCCCGGTGTAGACTTTTATTGCAATCCAGTGGGCAAAGTTTGCCAGAAGTTGTAAACCAAGATATCATTCAGTAGTGGGCGGCTATGTCGCCTTTTTTTATTTTTACAAAATCAAAGTATTAGGAGTATATATTTCAGAATGCAAAATGACTCTTTAATGAATACTTATGGTCCCAGCCAGTGCTCATTAGTGAGAGGCGAAGGTTGCTGGGTTTGGGACCAACATGGAAAAAAATACTTAGATGGTTTGTCTGGTATTGCCGTATGCGGGTTGGGACACTCTCACCCGTCAGTTGCGAATGCCGTTGCAGAACAAGCAAAGGAATTAGTACACTGTTCAAATTTTTTTAGTATTCCGAAACAAATTCAACTAGCAGAAACACTCTGTAAAATTTCTAAAATGCGTCGGGTTTTTTTTAGTAACTCTGGAGCTGAAGCGAACGAAGCAGCGATCAAAATTGCTAGATTACATGGAAATAAATGCGGTCTCAAATTACCAACTATTGTGGTGATGGATGATGCCTTTCATGGGCGCACCATGGCTACGCTGAGTGCATCGGGTGGTCGCAAAGTTCAAGCTGGATTTGAGCCTTTGGTCAGTGGATTTGTCAGAGCGCCCTTCAACGATATCTCCTCTGTAGAAAGGATAGCCTCTAACAATGCAAACATATGTGCAGTATTTGTGGAGCCCATTCAAGGTGAGGGAGGTATAAATATACCTAACAAAAACTATCTTAATGAATTACAAAGTTTATGCAAAACAAATAATTGGCTGCTGATGATCGATGAAGTACAAACAGGGAATGGTCGCACAGGGAAATATTTTTGCTATCAACACAACGACATTGTGCCCGACGTTGTTACCACCTCAAAAGGACTTGGAAATGGTGTCCCAATAGGAGCTTGCCTAGCTAGCAACTGGGCGGCGGACTTAATGAAACCTGGCAATCATGGATCAACATTTGGTGGCAATCCACTTTCATGCGCCGCAGCCTTGGCCTCAGTGGAATATATCTGTAAAGAAAACCTCTCTGAACGAGCCGAAATTATTGGTAAGTCAATAATGCACGGCCTCGAATTGAGACTAAAAAACGCGACCAATGTATCAGACATTCGAGGAAAAGGGTGCATGATCGGAATCCAGCTCGACAGACCATGTAAATCTTTATTCAATTCAGCATTAGATAAAGGTCTACTCATAAATGTTACCGCTGACTCGGTCATTCGGCTCTTGCCACCACTTATAATGAGTGATGATCAGATAGATCTATTGGTCGATATACTTGCACCACTTATTCTTGATTTTGTTGAAGATTAAAAATGACAAGTAATCCAAGACACCTTCTCACTCTTCTGGATCTAAACAAAGATGAATTGTTAACAATAGTTCGCAATGCAAACTTTCTTAAAGCAAATCGGCATAAAGATCACCTCCGCGAGTTGCTAAATGGGAAAGTGCTAGCAATGTTCTTTGAAAAATCCTCTACTCGAACCCGAGTCAGCTTCGAGGCTGGCATGTCTCAGTTAGGAGGGTCCGCATTATTCTTATCAACAAAAGATACACAGTTCGGTCGCGGAGAGCCTATTTGTGATGCTGCCAAAGTAATCTCCAGTATGGTAGATATTGTAATGATGAGAACTTTTAAGCAAGCAGATATTGAAGAGTTCGCTGAACACTCAAAGGTTCCAGTTATTAACGGTCTAAGTGATGATTTTCATCCCTGTCAATTACTCGCAGATATACAAACTTTTATGGAATTCCGCGGAACTCTGGAGGGACAAACTGTCGCGTGGATAGGTGACGGAAATAACATGTGTCAATCATGGATCCATGCTTCTATGCTACTTGACTTTGATCTTAAAATTGCATGTCCAGAGGGCTTTGAACCCAATCAGCAGCTTACTAGCTTAGCAAAAGATCGTGTCACGATTTCTCAATCTCCTCAGACAGCGGCTCGAGGAGCAAATTTAGTCACAACAGATGTGTTTGCTTCGATGGGACAAGAGGATCAAAGGCAACTCCGTCTTACTCAATTTTCAGATTTTAAAGTCGATCATAATCTCATGTCATTAGCCGCTGAAGGCGCTCTCTTTATGCACTGCTTACCGGCGCATCGAAACGAGGAAGTTACCGGAGAACTACTTGAGGATGAATCCATTTCAGTGGTTTGGGACGAAGCAGAAAATCGCCTTCACGCACAAAAAGCCTTGATGTTATTTTTGTTACAGGTCCCTAATTTCAATTAACTTTAGACGTAATCGACAACTTCAATTTCATATTCGACGTCCCCAGCCGGCGCTTTAACAACGACACAATCACCACAGTCTTTACCAATGAGTGCCCTGGCGATTGGTGATTTATAAGAAATCTTTCCCTGCTTAACTTCCGCCTCATCATCGCCAACTATGCGATAATTATATGTTTTCTCTGTTTTCAGATCAGTAATGGTTACTCTGCATCCAAATATAACTCGCTCACTTGGCAAAATTTTTGTTATGTCTATGATTTGAGCATTCGATAACTTACCCTCTATATCTTGTATACGACCCTCAACAAAACTCTGTTGTTCACGGGCTGCATGATACTCCGCATTCTCCTTCAAATCTCCATGTTCCCTAGCAGATGCTATCGCATTTATGATGGCCGGACGTTGAAGGGTTTTAAGCCTGTCTAATTCTTCTCTGAGCTCCTTTTCCCCTTTTACTGTCATTGGATTTTTTTTCATAACTCCACCTCTTTGTGGACAGATTGGAGACTTCTAACAGTAATATCTTTCAAATTTTTAGAAAACTTCAATGTCTCACAAACTGCTCTTCCTCCCGCCATCGTTGTAGTGTAATAGATCTGATGTTGCTCTGCTTTAGACCGAATTGTAGAGGAGTCGGAAATTGCTTTCCTCCCCTCAGTGGTATTTATGATTAAGTCAATTTGATCACTTTTTATCATATCTACTATATGAGGTCGTCCTTCTTGTACCTTGTTGACAATTGAAACAGATATTCCATGAGATTTTATTACCTCTGCGGTACCTCTTGTAGCAAACAAACAGAAGCCTAATTTCTCTAGGTCCTCTGCCATAGCTGGTACTAACTGTTTATCCCTATCTCTTACGCTAATGAACACATTTCCAGAACTTGGGAGAATTTCTCCAGATCCTAATTGAGCTTTACCATATGCTTCAGCGAAAGAAGCCCCGATTCCCATTACCTCACCAGTTGACTTCATTTCGGGTCCCAAAATAGGATCAATACCGGGAAATTTATTAAATGGGAAAACAGCCTCTTTGACTCCATACAAAACCGGTTCAATTTCTTTAGTAAAACTTAACGATTTCAGAGACGTTCCAGCCATACATTTCGCGGCAATTTGCGCCAAAGAGATCCCAATACATTTTGAAACAAACGGTATGGTCCGAGAAGCACGCGGATTTACCTCAATAACATAAATTTCACCATCTTGAATAGCAAGTTGTACATTCATTAATCCAACTACACCTAACTCACGAGCCATTTTTACACACATATCTCGCATCTTATCTTGCAAATTTGCACTCAAACTGTGTGGAGGAAGTGAACAGGCCGAATCGCCCGAATGAATTCCCGCCTGCTCTATGTGCTGCATAATAGCGCCTAAAACTATATTATTTCCATCGCTCACAACATCAATATCAATTTCAATTGCGTCTGGTAAAAATAAATCAAGTAAGACAGGCGCGTCATTTCCTACACTTACTGCTGTCTCCATGTAGCGCAAAAGTTCTTCATTCTTATAAACAATTTCCATTGCCCTCCCGCCAAGCACGTAGGAGGGCCTTACTACCAACGGGTACCCAATCATTTGAGCCAAATTCATGGCTTCGTCAATGCTGCGGGCTGTAGCATTATTTGGCTGCAATAAAGCTAATTTTTTAATCATATTTTGAAATCGTTCACGATCTTCTGCGCGATCAATAGCGTCTGGCGAAGTGCCTATTATCTTTACCCCCTCATTTTCGAGGGACCGCGCCAACCTTAAGGGGGTTTGCCCACCAAATTGGACTATAACTCCGCTTGGATTTTCCACTCGGATAATTTCTAGCACGTCCTCAAGAGTTACAGGCTCAAAATATAGTCTATTTGAGATATCGAAATCTGTGGACACAGTTTCAGGGTTACAATTCACCATTATCGTTTCGAAACCTTCTTCACGCAGTGCCAACGACGCATGCACGCAACAATAATCAAACTCAATACCTTGGCCAATTCTATTTGGACCGCCTCCCAATATAAGAATCTTCTTGTTTTCAGTTGCGTGTGACTCGCATTCCTCCTCATAAGTGGAATACATATATGCTGTGTCCGTCGCAAATTCTGCTGCACATGTATCAACACGCTTATAAACTGGAAAGAGTTGTTTATCCCACCTAAATTTCCTAATAGATTTCTCAGTTTTACCAGTGAGTTCTGCAAGACGGAGATCAGAAAATCCCTTACGTTTTAGTCGGAAAATCGTACTCTTATTCAATACAGAAGTAGCTTGGAGGGATCTTTCCTCAGAAATTAAATCCTCTATTTGAGACAGGAACCAATAATCGATATTAGTCATCTCATGGACATCATCGCAGGTCATACCAACACGAAATGCGTCGCCAATATACCAAATTCGTTCTGGTGTAGCCTCGGACAGCTGATTCTTAAGGTAACTTAAATCATTCTCATGTGCTTTAAATAACGGATCTAGGCCAGAAAAACCTAATTCTAATCCCCGCAATGCCTTCTGAAGCGATTCTTGAAATGTCCGACCTATCGCCATTACCTCGCCGACTGATTTCATTTGGGTAGTTAAAACAGCACTTGCTTGGTTAAACTTTTCAAAAGCAAACCTAGGGACTTTAGTAACCACATAGTCTATGGTGGGTTCAAAAGACGCAGGAGTCCCACCACCCGTAATTTCATTTCTCAACTCATTCAGGGTATAACCGATTGATAACTTGGCTGCTATTTTAGCAATTGGAAATCCAGTTGCTTTTGAGGCTAATGCCGAAGACCTAGAGACTCTCGGATTCATCTCAATAACCACTAAATCTCCTTTCACAGGATTCACGGCAAACTGCACATTAGACCCACCTGTTTCAATCCCAATTTCGCGTAAAATTCTGACTGATGCATCACGCATCAACTGATATTCTTTATCCGTGAGCGTCTGAGCTGGTGCAACAGTGATTGAATCCCCTGTGTGAATGCCCATTGGATCAAAATTTTCAATCGCGCACACAATGATGCAATTATCATTACAATCCCGCATAACCTCCATTTCAAATTCTTTCCAACCGATAAGTGATTCATCGATTAATAATTCATCAGTGGGAGATAGATCTAATCCTCTTCGGCATATTATTCCAAATTCTTCTCGGTTGTACGCAATGCCGCCCCCGGAACCTCCCATTGTGAATGACGGCCTGATAATACATGGAAATCCAAATCTATCAGCAATTTGGTTTGCCTCCTCCAAACTGTGTGCAACACCGGAATTAGGCGTTGTCAGACCTATCTTTCGCATAGCAATATCGAATCTTTCGCGATCTTCCGCCTTATCAATTGCGCTGGCATTTGCCCCTATCATCTCTACGTTGTACTTAATTAAAATTCCATGTTTTGATAAATCTAACGCACAGTTTAGGGCAGTTTGCCCACCCATTGTGGGCAGAAGGGCATCGGGGCGTTCTTTCTCAATAATTTTAGCTACAGTCTGCCAGTGTACCGGTTCAATGTAAGTAGCATCTGCCATCGACGGATCAGTCATTATGGTGGCAGGATTAGAATTCACCAAAACAACTCGAATGCCCTCCTCTCGAAGAGCTTTGCAAGCCTGAGCACCTGAATAATCGAATTCGCAAGCCTGACCGATTACGATTGGACCAGCACCAATTATCAGAACACTATTAATATCATTTCTTTTTGGCATGTTTCTTGTTCGTACTTTTCCCTAATACAAGTTTTTTCAAACTATTTGCAATGAAATACTTGTCATAATTATTTAATAGATTCCATCATGTGTACAAATCGATCGAAAAGAGGGGCCGCATCATGTGGTCCCGGACTCGCTTCTGGATGTCCTTGGAAACTGAATGCAAGCTTATCAACTCTCTCAATACCTTGCAGTGATCCGTCAAACAAAGATCGATGGGTAACTAGCAGATTTGACGGCAAAGATGCCTCATCAACTGCAAAGCCGTGATTTTGACTGGTGATCAAAACTCTGTCATTTTTTACGTCGTATACGGGGTGATTTGCACCATGATGACCGAACTTCATCTTTTTTGTGGTAGCGCCAGACGCTAAAGCTAGTAATTGATGACCCAGACATATACCAAATATTGGAATATCTTGACTTAAAAAAGCTTTTATAGCATCAATTGCATATCCGCATGGTTCCGGGTCACCCGGTCCATTTGATAAAAATACACCATCCGGTTTCATTGCTAAAACTTCACTAGCCGGTGTTTGTGCAGGAACTATTGTTACTGAACAGCATCTATCAATAAACATTCTTAATATGCTTTGTTTAACACCAAAGTCATAGGCAACTACCTTACAACGCAAGTTTTGAGTGGTTGACGATTCCGCTTTCAAGCGCCAACTAGCCTGATACCACTCTTTCGGTTCCAAAATTGACACCTCTTTCGCAAGATCCATTCCCTTTAATCCAGCAAAGTCCCGGGCGCATGCTATCGCTTTGTCAGCATCTCTAGATCCTGCAATTATGCAGCCGTTTTGCGAGCCAGTGTTTCTGATAATTCGAGTAAGTTTACGAGTATCAATATCACTTATTGCAACAACATTTCTATCACATAGGTAAGCTCCAAGGGATTTTTCATTACGAAAATTTGAGGCGACCATTGGTAAGTCTCTCACCACAAGTCCTGATGCCCAAACATTATCTGACTCCTCGTCTTGTATATTTGTACCAACATTACCAATATGGGGATACGTAAGAGTGACAATCTGACGTGCGTAACTTGCATCTGTAAGAATCTCTTGATACCCGGTCATAGCAGTATTAAACACAACTTCCCCTACAGAAATACCTAGTGCTCCTATTGCTCTACCTATAAAAACAGTTCCATCAGCAAGAGCCAACACTGCATATGAATCTACCTTTGGATCCACAAACTGTCCTCCAACAGAATCCCTCAAATTTTACCACGCCACAACAAATTTTCTCTTTAACTACTGAGGCCTACCCACCAGACATAAAAAAACGAGATGAGAATCAAAGTCTCATCTCGTTTACAGGTTTACTGATCTAAGTCAACACTCCAATTGAGTTTACAATCCAGTCAAAACAACCACACTGACAGTGTATAGAAAAGTAATGTTTATTGTCTAGCTAGGTCACCTATTTAATGAAAATTGATCTAAAAACTTAGTTAAACCCGAGAACATGTCGCATATTATAAAGCCCAGGCGGCTTTTGTATCAACCACCTTGATGCCCTAAGCGCTCCTCTCGCGAATGCCATTCGACTTGATGCGCGATGAGTTATTTCAACGAGTTCCCCTTCACCCGCAAACAAGACTGTGTGATCACCCACAATGTCCCCCCCTCTGATACTTGTAAAACCTATAGATTGAGGAGTTCTCTTTACGACTTGACTTTTACGATCATATACAGCCACCTCATCTAATTCTTGCCCACGAGCATCGGCGATAACCTGTCCAAGAGACAGCGCCGTACCAGACGGAGCGTCCAATTTTTTGTTATGGTGTGCTTCACAAACCTCGATATCGACATCATCATTTTTCAAAGCATCAGCCGCCATCTCCACCAGTCTGTAGCAAAGATTGATGCCGATAGAAAAGTTACTAGCCATACATATTGGTATTGCTTTACTTGCTAAATCAATCCGTTTTAAATCTGCTTCGCTCAATCCAGTAGTTCCGATCACTATGGGAATTCCTAGTTTTGCACACCATTCAGCGTTCGCAGGCGTTGAAGAAACGGACGAAAAGTCGATTAACACATCAATGTTGTCTGACGACGCTTTTAATGTTCCCACAACAGCTATTCCCATCTTGCCTACACCAGATAGTTCTCCGACATCTGATCCGATATAATTACAATTAGGGCTTTCTGCCGCACCTACCAGGCATGCATCAGCTGTTTCTGCCAAGAGGGCTGTTAGAGTTCGCCCCATTCGACCAGTAGCTCCGCTTATAACTATACGTAACATATTTTGACGCTCAAATTTTTAGAACTTTATAAGTCTCTAACCTTTGGTTAGGTTATCGAAAAAGGTTTTCACACCTCCAAACCAGCTATCACTCCGAGGGGAGTGCCTGCTACTCGTTCCGAGGCTCTTGTCGAACGTCTCGAGTAGCTTTATTTGTTTTGACGACAAATTTACTGGTGTTTCAACAGACACTCTGCAAAGGAGGTCACCCACTCCCGCACTTCTAACCTGAGTAACTCCTTTTCCTCTCAAACGAAATAGCTTACCCGTCTGCGTTTCTGGAGGCACTTTCAACTTGACTCTCCCAGACAAGGTGGGAACTTCTAGTTCCCCTCCCAGTGCAGCTTGGCTGAAACTTATTGGGACTTCACAATGTAAATTTGCTCCGTCTCGAACAAAAATGTTGTGCTCAGCAACGTTCATTTGGACATATAGATCCCCATTTGCTCCCCCGTGGGGACCAGCTTCACCTTTTCCAGAAAGTCGTATTCTATCTCCTGTGTCAACGCCTGGAGGAATTTTTACCGACAATGTTTTACTCTTTTCCAACACTCCCTGACCATGACACTCACCACATGGATCAGTAATCATTTGTCCCCGCCCTCTGCACTTTGGGCAGGTTTGTTGCACAGAAAAAAAGCCCTGAGACATCCTTACTTGGCCTGCCCCTTGGCATGAATTACAAGTTCGGGGTGAGGAACCGGGCCGTGCCCCTGAGCCTTTGCAAGTAGCGCAGGTGTCCTTAGTTGGAATATTAATTTCCACTGTTTTTCCGCGCACCGCATCCTCTAACTCCAGCTGGAGATCGTAGCGGAGATCTGAACCTCGCGCAGACCCGCCGCGGTTAGAGCTTGCGCCGGAACCTCCAAAAATGTCTCCGAAAACGTCTCCGAAAATATCGCTAAAACCAGCACCAGCGTTTTGGGCATTCCCAGTATTAGCATGTCCAAAACGGTCGTAATTGTCCTTTTTTTCTCCGTCACTCAGAACTTCATATGCCTCCTGTGCCTCTTTAAACTTTTCTTCGGCCTGTTGATTATTCGGATTACGATCTGGATGATATTTCATTGCGGTTCGACGAAATGCCTTTTTGATCTCACTACCAGAAGCATCTTTACTTACACCTAAAACATCATAATAATCGCGTTTTGCCATAAACTCGCTATCCACCACCTGACGTAACCACTAAAAAAGGCGCGAACGACGTGTTCGCGCCTGAAAGAAAATCACTTGAGCGCACCGCATCTTCTACTTGCTATTACTTTGTTTCCTCTTTAACTTCTTCAAATTCGGCATCCATAACGTCTTCGTTACCATCACTTGAATCTTCACCGGTCCTACTGTCAGTGCCCTGGGCTTGATTCTGATTTGCATAGAGCTTTTGTGCAAGTTCTGACGACATTTCAGATAAAGTTTTTGCTGCTAAATCGATCTTATCCTTGTCGTCACCTTGAACAGCCTCTTCAACTGCTTTGACTGCCTCCTCAATCGCACCTTTCTCCGCATCACCGATCTTTTCACCCGCTTCCTGAATTGTTTTGGTTGCAGCATGAGCAATCCCGTCCGCAGCATTTCTAGCTTGAACCAGCTCGGCAAAACGCTTATCTTCTTCTGCATTTGCCTCCGCATCACGAACCATTGACTCGATTTCTTCATCAGAAAGACCCGACGACGCTTTAATAACGATTGATTGTTCTTTACCCGTCGCTTTATCTTTGGCACTTACGTTTAATATCCCATTCGCATCTATATCGAATGTAACCTCGATTTGTGGCATTCCTCGCGGAGCTGGAGGAATATCAGCTAGGTCAAATCTACCAAGAGACTTATTTTGGATCGCCTGCTTTCTTTCACCTTGCACAACGTGTATCGTCACTGCTGTCTGATTATCATCAGCCGTGGAAAAAATCTGCGACTTTTTCGTAGGAATCGTCGTGTTTTTCTCTATAACGGGAGTAGCAACGCTACCCATAGTCTCAATACCAAGAGTGAGGGGCGTCACGTCCAGGAGAAGCACATCGGTCACATCCCCCGCTAAAACTGCACCTTGTAAGGCTGCGCCAACAGCTACCGCTTCATCAGGATTGACATCTTTCCTTGGTTCTTTTCCAAAAAAAGCTGACACTCGCTCTTGCACCAAGGGCATACGAGTTTGACCCCCCACTAAAATTATCTCATCTATTTCAGACGCACTTTTATCCGCGTCTTTTAAGGCAATTCTCAATGGTTCCAACGATCTCTCAACCAATTCCTCAACAAGCGCTTCCAATTTACTGCGTGTCAATTTAACCACTAGATGCTTGGGACCAGTTGCATCGGCCGTGATGTATGGAAGATTAACTTCTGTCTGCTGGCTTGATGATAGTTCAATTTTTGCTTTTTCAGCTGCCTCTTTAAGGCGTTGCATTGCAAGAGGGTCTCCATGCAAGTCCATCCCACTCTCGTTCTTGAATTCTTGGGACAAATATTCAATTAACCGTAAATCAAAATCCTCCCCACCAAGGAATGTATCTCCATTTGTGGCTAAAACTTCGAACTGCTTTTCGCCATCAACATCCGCAATCTCAATAATCGAGATATCAAAGGTACCTCCCCCCAAATCATAAACAGCCACCACACGATCACCAGAGACCTTGTCTATCCCATAAGCCAGGGCCGCAGCCGTTGGCTCGTTTATAATTCGCTTCACGTCCAATCCGGCAATGCGCCCTGCATCCTTAGTGGCTTGTCTTTGGGAATCATTAAAGTATGCTGGCACAGTGATAACCGCTTCAGAAATATTTTCTCCAATATAGTCTTCTGCAGTTTTCTTCATTTTTTTGAGAACTTCAGCAGAAATTTGAGGCGCTGCTTTACTCTCTCCCTTAATTTCAACCCATGCATCACCATTGTCTGCCTTTACGATTTTATAGGGAACCATTTCGATGTCTTTCTGAACAACCTTGTCTTCAAATCGCCGACCAATTAAACGCTTAACTGCATAAACGGTGTTCGTTGGATTTGTAACTGCCTGTCGCTTCGCAGACTGACCAACTAAAATTTCTCCATCATCTGCAAACGCCACAACAGAAGGGGTAGTTCGCGACCCTTCCGAATTTTCGATTACCTTTGGCTTCTCTCCCTCGAGCACTGAAACACACGAGTTGGTTGTTCCTAGGTCAATTCCAATTATTTTTCCCATTACAGGTTTCTCCTATGAATTTCTTCAGGGTAATTTTGAATTCTTTGTCTCTAAGCTTATACTTTGGTATTTGGGCATTAATTCTTTTAATTCAAGTCTCGTCAAACTTTTGCGACCGTTACCATTGCTGGTCGGACTAATCGGCCATTGAGTACATAGCCTTTCTGATAGACATCAATGACAGTATTTGGCTCTACTTCACTGTTAATCACCGTACTAACTGCTTGGTGCAGCTCTGCGTCAAAAGGTACTCCAGACGGATCAACCTGCTCTACATTAAATTGTGTTAAAACGTCCATGAAGCTTTTCAATGTCAACTTAAGACCGTCAGCCACTGGCCTCTGAGCCTCATCAGCTTCGTTAATCGTATCAATCGCCCTATCGAGGTTATCCACAACGGGTATTAATGCGGACACAAACTTATCTAGCGCGAATTTATGAGCATTTTCTACGTCTCGCTGTGCTCGACGACGAACATTTTGCATTTCCGCT
>MDTG01135616.1_pt1 | contig 13501 bp, 13 predicted proteins | sample 811421 | NCBI WGS metagenome assembly MDTG01 (sample SAMN05326645, study PRJNA326480) | marine metagenome | isolation source: seawater | place: Pacific Ocean: South East | collected 2011 | reverse complement strand
TATTAAGGCCCCAATCACCATGAGCGCTTGACGTCGAAAGAGTAATCTCACCGTCGTAATCCGAAATTTGATTACCCGCTGCATCTTTGGCTACTATCGTGACTTGCTCCGCCTCACAATTTACCCCTGAGCCACTGTGAATAATGGAAAAATGATCGGCCCCTTTGCAGGTGGATATTTGAAATACTTCAACATTCACATTATCAATTCGAAAAACTTCTTGGTTATTGTCATAGCAACAATTTCCGCCAATACCAGGGTCGTCAATCAAAAAACGAATCTGTGTATTACTTGAAAGGTAGGCTTGTAAATTAAGACTACTTGAACCAGAAACATTACCGCTAATAGTCTGCAGCAGCGTCCAGCCGCTACCATCATTCACTTGTACTTGTACTTGATCATCCGTGTCTATGTTGCCAATGGCACGGTAATCAAATGTTAAAAGCGCATCATCATAAGGTGAAAGATCCATGGCCCGAGCAAGACTGGTCACCTCAGTATTGGTCCCGTATAAATATAAGGCATCATAATAAATGCTCACCGGCCCGTTACCAGGCCCGGTGCCATCACTTTCAACCCAGGGGCTTGAAAAACTCAATGAGCCATCGTTATTATTAAAACTGCCGGATGGATTGGTAATAATTTGAATGTCTTCAATTTGTAAAATTTCATCCGCTGGGCCAAAACAACAGGTTGAACCACTTTGATCTTCAATGCGAAAACGAATGCGCGTATTACTTGAAATATAAGGTGAGATATCAAAACTAAACGGTTGAAAGTTACTGATATCGTCAGAATAGGTCGCCAATACAACCCAGCTTGCGCCGCCATTAGAAGATACTGAAACAGATGCCACATCATTTGCTTCAACAGATGTGCTGCGCATTGTAAATCGTAAAGTAGCCGTGGTAGCGGAGGATAAATCGGCCTCTCGTTCTGCGGCACTTTGCACTAAATTGGGAAATGTCGTGTTATTACCGGTTAATTCAAGACGCCCCGACGTAATTCTCACATCCCCTGTTGAAGGACTGCCCCCAGCAATACGATCGGTTTCAATCCAATTGCTGGTCCAAGATAAAGCGCCGTCATTGTTGCTGTAACTCACGCTATCAAACCGATCTCGATAATTGCTACCCACTTCTGAAAATTCATCTCTAAAGTTACCCTCACTCAAAAATGTCGCGGCAAATGTAAGATCAGGGTCTTCGGTGGGAAACTCCGTCAATGAACCGGATACGGTATCAAAATTGATGACGCCCTCTTGTTTAAAAACATACTGCATTATAAAGCGGCCGTTATCGGCGGCGGTCAAAGTATAACTAAACGTACCATCACCATTATCGATAAAGCTGGCTGGGTTTGCGGCGCTGGCGAGCGCCCAACTACCACCCGTAAGTCCGGTGGCAACTTGACGTGCCGAGACAGTAATCTGGCCGGTATACGTTGGAATCAGCTGATCCAGATTATCATGAATCGAAAAGGTAATAGTTTCCGCCACACAACTTACAGCGCTACCATCATGGCTAATACTAATATGTTGATTACTTCGATTAGGTGACGCGTCCACTCTTATGTAGTCTATTAAAAATAAATCATTGTCTCCCAAGCCATCTGAGGTGCGCAGCTGAATACCGGTGTTATTCGAAATATACGCACTAATGTCCACACTAAAACGGCCGCTATTCAAGTCTGCGCCTCTTAGCCGACCAACTAGCACCCAGGTCATACCTGAGGTCACATAAATATCAATGCGATCACCATTGGTATCGAAACCCAACTCTTGATAATCAAATTCCAAAGTCGCTTGAGTATAACCCGCTAGATTTAACCGCCTTTCTATAAAGTTATCGCCGCCACTCATTATCAAACTGCCAATGAAAACACTGATGTTACTTCCCGGTGCAAAAAAAGACGGCGAACCGTCGTCGCCGGTTTCTATCCAATCACCGGACCACAATTGATCTCCATCTTGGTTGCTATAACTACTGGAAGAAAATTCATCTAAAAAAACATCAGCATAAACCAGCGACGAGGTCATTAGCATAAAAACAAATCCAATAAGCTTCATGGTGCTAACCTGATTTGTATCGCACGAGTAGCGGTATCTATTCCCGTTCCACAGGTGCCGGTACTGGTTAATGTGAAATAAGTATTGGTTTGAACGATCATTTCATCACACGCCACATTGACACGGCACTCGCTCAAACCAAAGGTTGTTAGGTTTAAATTATTGATAAAATTAGCATCACACACTGGTGCGATCTCAGGTGTTAATACATATACCGCAGATAATTGCGCGCCGGATTCTGCGGCATAAAAAGCACGTATTCCTAACCACTCACGCCCATAGGCTGCGGCACTCATTTCATTTAACTGATTGATGGCCGCCACGATTAAAATCATAATTAGAATCAAAAAAAGCGCCGATGGTAAACCCAACCCACGTTGTCGAGAGCAAGAGTTTGCATGAAGCGTTGAGATACCTTGTTTACGTAAGCTAGGGCACATTTCTTATCTGTACCTCTTGGTTAATCACCATGACTTCTGCTTGATTGGAAGCACCTCGAAGTTCTAACTCATAACTGACTATGGCATTGCGACGCAGTGAAGAAGGCAGATAACGAAAGCGTAATGAGCCTGGGGATAATTGATTGGCGATCAGTAGGCGACCGCTAATGGTTGTTGGTAAGCTTGCCGATAAATTCGCGATGTCTCCTACAAAGCCATAATTGTGAAAATAAAAAAGATTGCTGCCAATTTGGCAAAAGGTGTTGGGTTGATCAATAATATACAAACGTTTTTGCGGCGAGCGACTTTCAAATTGAAAACTTGCACCTGCATCAAAAGTGAAGGTCACTTCATTACCGACCACCACGCCATTCACCGTTTGCGTGCTGATATACCCTTTATTGCCAGAGAGGGTATATAATTCATTCACATTGGATACCACAGGGTAAATGGCAAGTCGACCGCTATTGCTTAATAGATTGTCTACATTTACTGCACTGACCGTGGTTTCAGCCGAATCAAACGGCGCATTTAAATAAGAAGTCGCACCAATAATAGGAATAAATTCAATACAAGACTGTGTGCTATTCACACGCACACTGCCTGGTAATGCTTCACGAATGAGTCGAGTCATTTTTTCATTTGCAATATTCGCGGTTGAAGCCAATGCACCTCGTCTAGCAGTATCCACGTAGCCTTGTGCACTAAAACTAATAAACTGCACACTGCCAATGGACAACACAGATAAAATCACAATGACAATAATAATTTCGATTAGGGTAAAACCAGACGCTCTGTTTTTTTTATAATGTGTTAACTTCCCTTTTAAAAAGGCTCGATTAGAAAATAAAATGGCCATGTTAAAAGTTACCCTTATAAACAGCCACATTTCGTGATTGCCCGCCCGGAGCTGTCACCGTCACTAAAATTCGCTTTGCTAAACGGTTTTCAGATAAACCCAAATCACTGCCTGCACATGCCACTTGCACACTGACGGCATATTGCGCGTACTGTGACATATCAATACCAGGCTCTATTAATACCGGCGGCTGGTCTGTTAGGTTGTGATAATCATCAACATCATCAAATAGTGGTCGACTCTGACCTTCGGTAGATAACACACATGGGGCGTCGGCGAGGCTGACTTCACCGCCACCAGCTGCCCCGGCATCATCAAACTGCATCGCCAAGATTTCATCAAGATAAGCTTGTTGTAATTCCAGAGCCTTAGATTCCCACAGTGGAGTAGCGCTTTGAGAAACACCTTCACTTAATGCCGATACTAAAGTCGATAAGGCAATGCCCAATACGACAATGGTAATAATTAATTCAACAAGCGTGACACCCGATTGACGGGCATACTTAGGCTTAGAGCAAGCACGATCCTTCATACGCATAACCACTTGGACTAATGCACAATTCAACGGTATTGGTTGCAATCAAACAAATACGCTGGTTTGTACTAAGTTGATTTCGGCTTGCATCCACTGCATTACCATAACCGTCGAAATAAAATGTTTTGGGGAATGCCATGTTTGGCAAAGCACTGCATGGGCTAGTAAAGTCAGAAGACGATTCTCGCACGCTCACTGAGTCGTATTCGATATTAAACGTATTAAGTGTGGATGAGCCTTGGCGCGTCACGCTATTCCAGTTATTGCTCGACTGATTAACCACCAGAGCAACAGGCTCACTCACGCTTTGTTTTAAAAAACTTAAACGTTGAGCAAAGCGAAATTGTGAGAGCCATTGGTCAGCGGCTAACTTAACCGCATATTGAGACGGTGCAGAGAATAAACCAATACTCACTGCACCTAGAACGGAGAGTAAAATAATCACAACAATTAGCTCAATTAATGTAAAGCCTTTTGCTGATTTCATCATCGAACACTAACTACAGGTCGCTGCCGTACTATCATAAGTTAATGGCGCACTGATAACCGGTGCCGTGATAACCGTGCCGGAAATACTTGCAATTGTGTAGGTAAAACAGGGGGTCCCGTCACCTTCAACCGCAATAATCAAGGGATCTGCCGCAGCACCCGGTGTAATGGTGTAGCCATCTAAATCGGCCGCATTTTGGATACCTGCTTTATCTGGATAACCATAAACCATATCAACCGTTACCCCTTCGATCACTGTGCTGGATGTGGCTCCAGAAGCATTACAGGCTGAATCGGCTAGGCAAGCAGCATGAGAAATAGCAGAGGCTGACCTTACCGCGCCTCGAGCCCCCTCCAAGCTTGACGCTTCAGCATCATCTGAAAAGTCTGCAAATTTAGGCAGTGCAAAAGCACTGAGGATCCCTAAAATCACAATAACCATAATTAGTTCGATCAAAGTAAAACCCGACTGGCGGGTGTGATAGCTAAATGTCTTGGTGGTTTGCTGCATACTACTCTCCGTTAACATAAGTCAGGTCGTTAGCCTTTTCCTTCATTACAATACTCAGTGTAGTTCATATTTTTTATTTCAAAACTGTAAGCACCGAACCTGTACTTAAATCATATTCGATTCGGCTATTAAAATTATTCTGTTGATAGGTATATACGCATAAACTGGTTTGAGATGCGCTGACTAAATAACTAATACCATCTTCCATGCGCACTGATACCTGCATACCATTGCTCACTAGCAGCGATTCCCATATACGAATGCAACGTTGTGCATCTCCGGCTAGGTTTGGGCTGTGATTTGAGTTAGCCCCCCGTTGCGCATCACTTGGCCAACCGGCTAGGGTAGTGGCAATATCATTTTTACCATACCCATTCACCACATCCACTTCGCCTTTTGCTCCATTGGAAACCCACTGCCCGCGAGCCAACATCACTGCACTCGATAAAGCACCACCCGTCGCAGCCACACTGCTGTAATGTGCATCATCATAGTTATCCATCATTCGTGGCAATGCCACCACGGCCAAAATCGCAAGCAAAGCAATAACCATGACTAATTCTATGAGCGTAAACCCTGAATCACGACTCGATTTTGATTTCATCTGTTTCACAACCTCATCGTGCGCTTGCACTTAAATCCCATAACGGTAAGAAAATACCCAACGCCAAAACCAATATCATGACCCCCATAAAAAACAGCATAATCGGCTCAATAGCACCGCTTAATCTTTGTACCTGAAAGTCTGTTTCTTCATCGTAAAACTCGCTTACATCATGCAATAGACTATCAAGAGCGCCACTCTCTTCGCCCACTGCAATCATTTGTAAAATTAAGGGTGTAAACATGCCTGAGCTGTTTGCCGTACGTGATAGTGACTCACCCCGCTCAATGCCGGAGCGCATCTCTCTAACATTTTTTTCTATATGCAGATTTCCAATGGCTTCAGCACTCACATCGATAGCTTGAAGAATCGGAACACCAGACGCAAACAACATAGAAAATGTACGCGTAAAACGAGATAAACAGATACGATTTAATAGACCGCCAATAATGGGCAGTTTTAATTTCACCCTATCCCAGTGCTGTCCACCCTTATCGGTTTTGACGTAGTGAATAATGCCAGCAGCTGCCATGGCAAATATCATCGCCATTAACCACCAGTACTCAATAAAAAAATTAGAGGTACCTAATAAAACCTGAGTCGCAAATGGCAATTCACCACCAAATTTATCAAAGACCTTTGAGAAACTAGGAATCACGAAAATGTTGACCATGATCACAGCCAAAACAATCGATGTAATCACCATGGTTGGATACCGTAACGCTGCAGAGACTTTCTTCTTGGTATCACGAATCATCTCAAGGTAGTTCACTAACTGATAAAATGCCTGATCTAAATTACCGGTGCTTTCACCAACATGCACCATGCTGATGAAAATAGGACTAAAATAATACTCATGACTATGCAGTGCCTGGCTCAGAGTATTGCCTCGACTCAGCGCATTACCCACCTCCTGAAGAATTTCTTTCAAAACTTCATTATTACTGGTTTCAGACAGGCCATATACCGCACGCATAATAGGAATACCGCTTTTTGTCAGTGCATGCATTTGGCGACAAAACAAAACCATGTCATCTAGAGGAATAGACTTTCTTGGAAGATATTGCTTAATAATATCTTCAAGCTTAATAGACGGTGTAATCTCTTCGATGGAAACCGGCACAAGACGATCTTCAATTAAACGCGCAGCTACAGAAGATTTTTGACTCGCTTCTTGCTCTCCACTGTGTAACTGGCCACGTTTATCTCTGGCTTTATAAGCAAATAAGGGCATAAGTCACCTTAAGCTCTCAAGCGATAAAGCTGAATCATCTAAGCTTGCCGACACTTTAAAGACTTCGCTAATGGATGTTTTACCTAAAACTGCAAGCTCTAAAGCATAGGTAGATAACGGTAAATATAAATCACTGGCTTTGGCTAGGCGAATAAATGCCCCAGTATCATTTCGCCTTAATGCATCGAGCATATCGTCGTCAAGTTCGAGTAATTCATACACACCGGTACGGCCAACATAGCCGGTATTTGAACAATGGTGACAACCCTCTCCTTTATAAAAGGTATGTTTCTCAGGGTCGGTTCCGATGCCAATCAACCAGCTTTTCTCTTGAGGCGAAAGATCGTATGGTGATTTGCAATTTTGACAAACCTTACGTATCAATCGTTGGCCAATAACCGCGCGTAAACTGGATGCAACAAGATATGCATCGGCTCCCATATCCATTAATCGCATAGCGGTAGAAATAGCATCATTGGTATGCAAGGTGGATAACACCATGTGACCCGTCATCGCCGCGCGTAATGCTATCTCTGTGGTGTCAGTGTCACGCATCTCACCAATCAAGATAATATCCGGATCTTGTCGTAGAGCAGTCCGTAAAATTTTTGAAAAACTTAAGCCTATCTTTGTATTGATCTGTACTTGATTAATACGAGGCAAGCGATATTCAACAGGATCTTCTGCTGTAATGATTTTTTTATTTTCTGCATTTAATGTATTTAATGCCGCATACAGGGTGGTACTTTTACCACTGCCCGTGGGCCCAGTGACTAACACCATGCCATGTGGGCGAGTAATCAAGGTTCTAAAGCGCTTTAAAATCGTTGGTGTCATCCCCAACGAGCTGATATTCAATAGACCTTGGCTTTGATCCAATAAGCGCATCACAACAGCCTCACCATATTGTGTCGGCAAGGTTGATAAGCGCACATCAATACTGCGATTTAAAATACGGATATTAAAACGGCCATCTTGTGGTAAGCGTTTCTCGGCTATGTCTAAACCGCTCATGATTTTTAAGCGACTGACCAATGCACTCACTACACGGCGTTCTTTCATTACTTGCTCTTGTAACTCACCATCAATTCTTAGACGTACCCTTAAAACGGTTTCGTCTGGCTCGATATGAATATCCGATGCGTTCACTTGTACGGCATCTTCAAATATATTTTGTAATAGCCGAACAACCGGCGCCTCACTGGCATCGGATTCGGCCAATAATGCATCTAGGTCAAGATCACTTTGTCCAAGTTCTTCATCCAGTTCACCAGCCAGTGATGCAATTTGCTCTGTTCGACGATAGATTCGGTCGATGGCATTAAGCACCTCTTGCTCTTTTACAAAGGCGGGGATGATTTTTTTCTTCAGTGTTCGCTTAACTTCATCTACCGCAAGAATATCCAGTGGATCCATAAAACCCACAAAATATTGGTCCTGCTCTTCCATTAAAATAATGGCGCGATAGCGTCTAGCAATACTTTCTGGCAGTCGTCTGGTGACCTTACTATCAAATTGAAACCTTGAGAGATCGATAAACGGCATTGCAAAATGGGACGATAACTCAAGTAGTAAGGCATCCTCACTGACAAAGCCAAGATCAATTACGGCTCGCCCAAACTTACGGCCTGAACGTTTTTGTTCATCCAGTGCCATCATCAATTGTTCCTGAGTGATGATGCCTTTTTCAATTAATAAATCACCAACCCTGACCTTACTATTATGATCACTCATCAGTGGCACCTTTCAGTAAGGCTATGCGTGTAGAGACAAATGACGCTAACGCAGGCGGTAAAGGGTTTAACTTTAAAGCTGCGTCATATGCCCTAAGGGCTTTTTGCTTATCCCCCAATGCGTCTTGGCTTATGCCCGCACCTGCTCGCCACTTAGCTTCTTTAGGCTGTAATTGAGATAAACGCTGATATAACAAAAGCGCTGAGCTGTATTGATGGCTACGTTGCTGGCCTTGAGCACCCAGCGCCATCAAGTCAATTTTATTATTCGATTGCGATAATATTGTTTGTACGTACGGCCAAACTTTTTCAGGTTCGCTCGCCATTAACTGTTTGATCATCGCTTCATCTTGAGAGCGGTTATTGATACGAGTTTGATGGTTGATCTTTTTATCAGGTGTTTCTTTTTTTACCACTTCAGCTAATGTTGGTTTTTCCAACGGTTGACTATTGTTAATTGGCATCTGAAGAGGTGCGTTATTAATTGACTGATCGAGTGGTATATTTTGAAGGGTGTCAGCCGTCGCATTTGGCTGTTTTGCAGACTGATCCACTGGTATGTCACTTTGATTGATGATCGCTTTGTCTAAAATATTTTTTCCACTGGCCTCAAATTCTTGCCTTGACTGCATGGCTCGATTCAATACATCTTCTGTCGTTAAGGTATTGGCAAATTCTTGGTTCGAAGTAGGTATGGTTGGTACGAGTACAGGTGATTTATAAATAACCTGCTCGTCAGTATTCGTAGATAACGGTGATGATAATGGTTTACTGGCCGACTGCTTAATAAAGTCATTATCTTGCTTATATATAGGGACGTATTGCGAGTTTGATACTGACTGCAATAATGGAGGATAGAAATACATATACACACTACAGGCCGCTAAACATAACGCTAGGGCAGGCCAAACATAGCGCGAGATTGGCTTAAAGGAAGCACTCTCATGATCACTGACAAATGCAATACAATTTTGATAGTCTTGTTGACTACGACGTTTATGTAAATCATTTAGTACGTCATTAACGACACTCATAATGCACCCTAAATCAATCCAAGAAACCGTTTAGGTCGATAATCAATACTTTCAGTATCCAGCACTGCACGTTTCACCATGGATTTGGTTACCGTATTTTCTCCTTTTGAAAAAGCAATGAGTAAAGACTTACTGCAAATAATACTGATTAATCTAGGTACGCCTTTTGAACATTCATGCAAAAGACGAATAGCCCCTTCATTAAAGATTGGCTTGCCGTTGTAACCTGCAATGGCCAACCGATGCTGGATGTATTGACGAATATGATTCAGGTCTAATTGCTCTAAACGCTGGCTAAAGGTTATCCGTTGTTTTAACTGCCTTAAGTGATATTTATTTAGCGATTCATCCAGTTCGGGTTGTGCAAATAAAACCACCTGCATGAGTTTTTCACTTTCAGTTTCAAGGTTAGTCAGCAATCTAATGGCCTCTATACTTTCATCTGGTAGCGATTGCGCCTCATCAATTACAAGTACCACTCGTTTATTGTTCAGCGCAAATTTGAGCAAGCGTTTATTAATGGCTTCCATTAACTCGTCATCGGCTAACCAGCCAAGGTCCGGTACCTTTAATTCTTTTGCCAAGGCTCGCTTAAGTTCAACGGGGTTTAAGTTGGGGCTTGGAAGATAGGCACTGTAATACTCATCGTCATTGAGTCCATTGAGTAAACGTCTACATAATAGCGTTTTACCTGTGCCTACCTCACCAATAATTTTAATGATGCCCTCGCCACTTGCCACTGCAAACATCAACATAGAAAAGCATTGTTGATGCGATGGAAGGTCCACGTAATAATTGGTATTGGGTAATAAAGAAAACGGCATTTCATTTAAATGAAAGAAACGTCGAAACTCTTCCAACATGATTTTCATTGGGTCGGGTTTATGGCCGTTCTTGTTGAGGGTCATGGCATCCGTGCTCATTTTTTAGAAGCTCCTTGTTGCTGCCAACTTGGAAATGTCCGTCTAATACTGTCTACTTCTTGATTCCAAGTGTTATTTTCTATGACCTTAGGCTGAAGTAAGATAACCAGCTCACTTTTTGTTTGGGCTTGCTGGGTTTGTTGAAATAAGGCACCTATTAAGGGAATTCTAGATAACCAGGGTACCTTCGCATCGGTTCTGCTTTTTTTGGTTTGTAACAACCCCCCGATAACAACCACTTGCCCATTTTGCGCTTTGATAATGCTGTCGGTTTCACGAATACTGCTAAACGCCATGGGCAAATCAAATGTACTGCCTCCAACTTCGATCACCTTGCTGCGCTCAACGACCTCGGTAACACTTGGGTGCACATGTAAAATCACTTCATTGTTATCACCAATCTGCGGCGTAACATCCAAAGCTATACCTGAGAAAAACGGCGATAAGCTGATTTCAGGACTGGTATTGGTAGTAGTGGTTGTGGTGGTCGTATTGGTGCTTACATCGGTTACAAAAAATTCGTCCGTTCCCACTTTAATGACAGCTTTTTGATTATTGACGGTACTGATGCGTGGGCTCGATAACACCTGCACCTCACCTTGACGCTTAAGCAATTGAATCACACCGGTGAAATCAGAAGTATTAAAGCTCAGGGAAAAAATACCGGCTAGATTATCAGGGTTGGTAAGGCTGATCGCACTCTGTGAACCCGCAACTTCTTTAGTCGAATCTGCATAAGAGGCATTAATACCTGCGCCAAATGAATCCCATTGAATACCGGCCTGAAATCCATCGTTTAACGTAACTTCTATAATCTTCGCTTCAATGATCACTTGTCGTTGCAACGATAGTTCTGCACGTTCTAAAAATTCCTCAACCGCATACAACTCATCAGGATAGGCACGCACCACCACTAAACCCGCTTGTGCATCCACTATGACACGCCTGCCACTGCCATTACCCACCATGACCTGAATCGATTGTTGTAAGGTTTTCCAGAAATCGGTACTGGCCTGGGTATCCAGTTTCGTCGCCGTGACCGTTGTATCCTGCCCACTGGTGGAGTTCGAATCATTTTCCGCCGTATAAATTTGACCACTGGCAACGGATATCCCGCTGCTGCCTTGGCGGGAAACATTGAGGTAATTAAGCCGAAAGACTTTATTTTGTAATGCTTTTGGTAATATTCGATAACCATACGCGGTCTGTACATATTGCAGACCATAACTATCCCGCACCGCTTTTAATGTTTCTTCAAGAGTGACATTTTTTAAATTAATGGTAATACGCTGCTTAACATCTGGGTGCACTACCATATTCACATCCAAACCATCCACTAATCCCATAAAAAAGGCCTTAGCTGGATTTCTTCGTGCACTGACATCAAATCGCACAGGGATCATATCGCTATTAATATCAGGTGTTAGCGCATCATAGGCGGCTTGCGGCACCTCAAGTTGTGACTGGGTATTGGGGATATTTTTAAACGCTTGATCTTTCACTTCATAGGTTTTATCTGGCGCAGTGGCACAGCCCGCGAAGATCAAGAAGAGCAAATATCCGTTTTTTCTTAAGGCCCAAACCATAGTTACTGCCTCACCTTTTTAACCGGGTCATTTAATTTAATCACAGACAATTTACCTGCTTTCGAGAGCGTGACCTTATTGGTTTCAATACTGATAATTTTAGCGCGATTAATGTACTCACCTTCTTTAAGAACGTATCCATTTATCACGGCTCTATTCCCGTTTTCTCTAACTAATATTTGTCGCAAATGATAATGTTCTTTTCTTTTTTCAATTTTCTTTGGTTTTTCATTTATTACATTTCCGTACCCAGGTGGTGCCATAGGATCATATTGAGAAGTCATAACCCTTGATGAAAAAGCGACAATCATTAACATTAAAAGAAGCCATGTAGTTTTCATTTACAACCCTAATACCTTGTCGCTTGTACTTAATGTATGAACCTTTAATGTCAGTAAGCCTTGCGGATACCGAAGAATTTTAAATTCGATTTTATCCCAATATAGCTGCCAATCTTGTTTCTCAATTGACTGTATGTATTCTAATCCGTGTATGTACTGCCCTTTCATTTCTAATAATAAACTATGCTCATATAGCATTTGGTTGCTATTTTTATCCTTATTAAGCTCAATTATTTTCGGTAAATCATTCTTAATAGATTGAAATTGCAATTTACTTTTCTCTAACAAACCTTGAAACACCATGTTCATTCTTTCTGGTTGAATCAATGCATTGGTAATATCATTAATTTCATTTTGTTGCTCTAATGACTGCTCTTTTAACTGAACTAATTTTTCTCGATATGGAAGATTGACATCAACTTTTGATCGTTCCTCAAGAATCTCTATATTTTTTTTACTGGCTTCAATAGCAATTTCAATTTTACTATTTTCATTCATAGATAACTGAATTGAATTCCACAACGGCATCCAAATAGACAGCGCAAAAAAAGCAAGCACCACGCAAGAGCTCGTCAAAGCAATTAACCGTCGCTCCCTTAGACTTAAGCCATTAATTCTGTGATTCAGCGCTTTCCAAAAAGTCTTCAATTGACTTCTCCTGTTGTTCAGAGCTCACCACAAATTTCATTGTTCCGCCGACCCGTTTTAGATCAAACACAACAAATTCCATCGATCTAAATACATCCAGATCCGATATTTTCTTTATATATTCAGGTAGCGCACTTGCCTCTAGTGCCTGCCCTTTGATTGACATTGATTTACCATCTTTTTTAATTGAGACATTGGTCAACCAAAGATTGTCTTGTTTAATCTGCGTAAGGGCCTCTAAATAAATCGACAATTTTCGTGTTCTAATCACTTCCTTTCTACTACTCAGATACTCCAGTACATTTTCATTTCGGGATATCTGGGACTCATAACCTTCAATGGAACGTAATAATATGTCGTCTACTTTTGGCTCTGGATGCTGTCGGTATGCTATATCTAACTGGGCATTCCAAAAGTCTGCTTGCTCTTGCAATTCTGTCTTTGAGCGAATTTCCTGAGCACTGATGTAATACAATATAAGGCTCACAACTAAGCC
>MDTG01107829.1_pt1 | contig 13501 bp, 12 predicted proteins | sample 811421 | NCBI WGS metagenome assembly MDTG01 (sample SAMN05326645, study PRJNA326480) | marine metagenome | isolation source: seawater | place: Pacific Ocean: South East | collected 2011 | reverse complement strand
ATTTAGCCTGGATTTATGTCTAGCTGCCTTATTTTTATGAATGAGGCCCTTTTGTACTAACTTGTCAATGCAAGATACTGCAGCTATAAAATCCTTTTTTGATTGTTCTGAATTCTTATCTGATATGGACTTAAGCACTTTTTTAATACTCGTCCTGAAGACTGATTTCTTTGCTGCATTACTGCTTCTAGCTTTCGCAGCTTGTCTCACTCTTTTTCTTGCTTGAGCAGTATTTGCCAATGTAATTTTCTCCAATTATAGGTAAAATAAATGAAGATTATCTCAGTCAAGTAGGCTAGTGTCAATATATTAAGCTCTTTATGACAAAAGAATCAAAAAATAAACCAAGATCAATCATAAAATCATCAAGTCATTTTGGCTCAACCACCCTATTATCAAGAATAAGTGGGTTTATAAGAGATGTACTATTTGCAAACTACTTTGGAGCAAATGCTAATACAGATGCTTTTTTTGTAGCTTTTAAAATTCCTAATTTCTTTCGTCGACTCTTCGCAGAGGGTGCATTTGCTCAGGCTTTTGTTCCTGTGTTACAAGAATATAAGATTAATAAGAGTCATATTTTAATTGAATTTATACAAAACGTTCTGGGTAATTTATTTATAGTCTTACTTATTATTACATCTCTTGGTATGTACTTTTCTGAAGAATTAATCTTCTTATTTGCGCCAGGTTTTATTGAAAATAGTGATAAATATAATTTAGCATCACAAATGCTTTTCATAACATTCCCTTATCTATTGTTTATCTCTCTTACCGCTATGTGCTCTGGAATATTCAATTCATATGATAGATTTATTTTATCAGGAATAACTCCTATATTTCTCAATCTCAGTCTAATAGTTTTTACAATTTTTGCATCTTCACTCTTTGTAATACCTATTGTTTCTCTCTCTTATGGGGTTTTAGTTGCAGGTATACTTCAGCTTGCAATACAACTGCCGTTAATGTACAAATTAGGATTTCTAAAAATCCCTAAAATAAATTTTTATGATGCTGGATCCATGAAAATTATAAAATTGATGGGTCCTGCAATCCTTGGAACAGCAGCTGTCCAAATAAACTTATTAATAGACACAATTGTTGCTTCATTATTAATCACAGGTAGTATAAGTTGGTTATATTTTTCTGACAGATTAATAGAACTTCCATTGGCAGTATTTGGGATTGCCATATCAGTTGTTATACTTCCCATTCTATCTGAACATTTTCAAAAAAAGGATAGTTATCAATACACAGATACACTCTCAAAATCAATTAAACTCTCTTTATTGATTGCAATACCATCAATGTTGGGTCTCATAGTACTCTCTGCTACGATTATCTCTACACTATACATGTATGGCAGCTTTTCATCTTTTGACGTGAAAATGACTATGCTCAGCTTAATTACTTACAGTTTAGGATTACCTGCCTTTATACTGATGAAAATTCTCGTAACAGCATTTTACTCTAGGCAAGATACTAAAACTCCGGTGATCTACTCGCTAGTTGGAATTACCATTAATATCATATCAAACCTCACAGTTTTGTACTTTTATCTGAGAGAGCCTTTTGAGGGAGCTCATGCATTGATTGCACTTGCAACTTCAGTATCTGCATGGATACAAGTTATATTAATGAGTATAAAGCTTAGAAAATTAGAAATCATAAAGGAGCCTATATTTTTTAGTACATCAACACTAAAGGTTATTATTAGTTCAGTTATAATGTTTCTTTTTATAATGCATTATGGAAATATAGTAGCATTTGAAAATAATATGTCTCTATACTCTAGATTTACATCCTTAACAGTTAATATTATTTTCGGAGCTTTAGTCTTTTATATGTCATTAAGGATATTTGGAGTTAAACTTAAAGATTATAAAATATGAGTATAATTAAGAAAATTACAGAAATAACAAATAAACCTAAAGCTATAACGATAGGTAATTTTGATGGGGTGCATAAAGGCCATCAATCATTGCTGCGTATAACGAAAGATATTGCCATTAAAAAAGGTTTAGAGTCTCTTGTATTCACATTCTCTAAACTTCCTGAAGAGGTTTTTAGAAAAAAGGATTTTACTCGTTTATGTGATAACGATCTAAAGTTTTCATATTTTAATGAATTTAAAATGGATACCATATTATCAATAGATTTTGAAGAAATTAAAGATTACTCAGCAGACTTTTTTTGTGAAGAAATACTTATAAAGAAACTTAACATAAAATATTTGGTGATAGGTCATAATTTTAAATTTGGGAAAGATAGAGACGGAAATATTGATAAACTAAAAGAATATCATGACAAGAATTTTTTTGAACTAGTAATACCAGAACTAGAAACATATAATGGCATAAATATTAGTAGTACACGTGTGAGAACTCTTTTAAAGGACGGAAAATTACTTCAAGCAAAAGAATGTCTAGGTAAAGAATATGAACTGCAGGGATGTATTACTACAGGTGAAAGATTAGGAAGAAAGCTTGGATACCCAACTGCTAACATTAATCTTAATCATAATTATCCTCTTGATGGTGTTTACCTATCAAAAATAATGATTGATGGAAAATATTACTTAGCTTTGTCATCTGTTGGAAACAAGCCTACGTATGGAGGTAAAGATAAACTACTTGAGGTATACATCTTAGATTTTGATGAGAATATTTATGGAAAACATGTAAAAGTAATTTTCCTTGAAAAAATAAGAAACCAAACTAAATTTAATAGTCAAGACGACCTCATTAAACAAATGAATGAAGACCATAAATATGCAATAATCAATAGCAAAAAATATGGAATATAAAGATACATTAAATTTGCCAAAGACTGATTTTCCAATGAAGGGAAATCTTCCAAATAGAGAACCAGAGATACTTAAAAAATGGCATGATAATTCTCTATATAAATCATGCCTAGAGAGAACAAAAAACAAAAAAAGATATATCCTCCATGATGGCCCCCCTTATGCGAATGGTGATATTCATATAGGGCATGCAGTCAATAAGATTCTTAAAGACTTTATAATAAAATCCAAGATTATGTCTGGTTTGAACGTGCCATTTATCCCAGGTTGGGACTGTCATGGCCTGCCTATAGAGTTACAAGTTGAAAAAAAATACGGAAAATCGAAGTTCAAAGATAACCCGAAGGGTTTTATTAAAGCATGTAGAGACTTTGCATATAAGCAAATGGAAAAACAAAAAAATGATTTTATTCGCTTGGGTGTATTCGGTCATTGGGATGATTCCTATTCAAGTATGGATAAAGATATAGAATCTGGGATAGTTTCAAGTTTAGCTAGAATAATTGAAAATAAACATATTTACTATGGGTCAAAGCCGGTTCACTGGTGCATAGAATCATCATCAGCATTAGCAGAAGCAGAAGTTGAGTATAAAGATATAATCTCAAAGGCGGTTTGTGTTAATTTTAAAATTTTAAATAAAGATAAATTATCCTTTTCTAAAAAATTAAATAATCAACTGGACGTATGTATTCCTATATGGACAACTACACCATGGACGCTTCCTGCAAATCGAGCTGTCGCTATTAATAAAGAGGTGACTTATAAGATTGTTCATGCTGACGAAAAATATCTAATTATCGCAAAAAATCTTATTAGCTCTGTAATGGAAAAATCAAAGATTAGTAATTATGAGGTAATCACAGATTGTAAAGTTACTGATTTTAATCTTATGACTTTGATGCATCCTTTTTACGATCAAACTGTCCCTGTCATTATAGGGAAACATGTTACAGATGAAAATGGAACAGGCGCAGTTCATATTGCTCCTGGTCATGGGACAGATGATTATCTATCAGGACTGAAATATAATCTTGAGATTTTTAATCCTGTTGACGACTATGGGAAATTTATTGAAAGCTTACCAATATTCGGTGGTATGAAAATTCGAGAGTCAAATGATGAAATAATTGCATTGCTTGATAAGAATAAAAGTTTACTATTTTCGGAAAATTATGAACACTCATACCCACATTGTTGGAGATATAAAACACCTTTGATTTTTAGGGCAACGCCGCAATGGTTCATGAGTATGGACAATTCTGGTCTACGAGATTCTATGAAGAACGACATTAAGAATATTCAATGGGTTCCTCGGTGGGGTGAAGATAGAATATTTAATATGATTGAGGGAAGACCTGACTGGTGTCTGTCGAGACAAAGAAAATGGGGTGTTCCTCTCCCACTATTTTTACATAAAGAGACTAATCAACTGCATCCAAATACAGATGAAATACTAAAAAAAGCAGCAGATATAATTAAAAAAGGTAATATTGAGGCATGGATAGATTTTGACAAATCATCAATTGTAAAAAATTATAAGGATTACAGTGAAATTAAGGACACTCTCGATGTCTGGTTTGATTCCGGAGTTACTCATTATACTGTGCTTAAAACAAGGGGTATTCATGAAGTTGCAGATCTATATTTAGAGGGATCTGATCAGCATAGAGGATGGTTTCAATCTTCATTAATCACATCTCATGCGATGAATAAAATATCGCCCTATAAAAATGTACTGACACATGGCTTTGTTGTAGACGCAGAAGGACAAAAGATGTCAAAGTCCACAGGTAATGTTATTTCTCCACAAAAAATTATAAAAGACAAAGGTGCTGACATTCTGAGGCTTTGGGTTGCCATGACCGATTATTCAAAAGAAATGACCATATCGGATGAAATAATAAATCGTGTTTCTGAATCATATCGAAGAATCAGAAATACCTCTAAATTCCTTTTATCAAATATTAGTGATTCAAATGATATCCAGGTAGATGATAGTAATATGGTATTACTGGATAAATGGATTATTTATAAAGCTGTAGAGCTTAATAAACAAATTAAGAAAGATTATGATGATTTTAAGTTCCATAAAATAATTCAAGATATTTTAAACTTCTGTTCACTAGAACTAGGTGGTTATTATTTAGATATAATAAAAGATAGGCTTTATACATCTAAAGGTGATGGATTGCCAAGACGATCTGCTCAAAAAACATGCAGTATCTTAATTAAATATTTGAGCTCTTGGATTGCGCCAATATTGACTTTTACAGCTGAAGAAGTGTACTCAAAAATACCTGGAAACACAGATAGTATTTATCTCAAGGAGTGGTTCGAGACATCTATAAATATGGATAATAAAAATATTAAAATTTATGACTGCTTATATAATATCAAACCACATGTATCTAGGGTCATAGAAGAAGCAAGAAATAATAACCTGATAGGTTCATCACTAGAATGTATTATAGAAATTACTTGTAATAGAAATTTATATGAAAAAATTAATAGATTACAGGATGAGTTAAAGTTTATTTTTATAGTATCAGAATGTAAAATATCAATTGGCTCAGATACTAGTGATTTTTCAATCAAAGAAGATGCAGATGAACTTTCAATATCTTTATCAAAGTCAAATCATAAAAAATGTGAAAGATGTTGGCATTTACATAAAACTGTTGGAGAAATAGATAAACATCCTACCATTTGTCAAAGATGCTCTGACAATATACATGGTGATGGAGAATGCAGAACATACGCTTAAGAATATTTATTTCTGTGATAATAATTTTTATTATATTAACAATAGATTATCTATCTAAAGAATTTATTGAGAATCTTAATCAAACAGTTATCTTAAACTCATATATAACTCTCTATAAAGTAAACAATCACGGTATAGCATTTAGTTTATTTGATAATTTAAGTATCTCAGGTCTTTTAATTCTAAATTTTATCATTCTAATGGTATTAATTATTATCGTCAGAGAGTTATTTTTAAATTTAAAAAAATCATTACTTTATGTAATAGGACTATCTATGATTTTTGCTGGTGGGTCAGCAAACTTTATAGATAGATTAGATGATTATTCAGTAACCGACTTTATTTCCATACATATAGGTAATGTCTACTTCCCAGCTATATTTAATTTTGCAGATATTTCAATATCTTTTGGGGCTGTTCTTATAGTTATTTACTTCATAAACGAAAGAAATGAATTTAATTAAATTCAAAAGTAAAGTAATTCTTAACTACTCTCTTGCAAGCAATGACAAGATATTCGAGACGACATTTGACAAAGAGCCACTTCAGATTGTTATTGGTGAAAGCGGTCTTCCTCAATTGATAGAAATATCTCTATATGGATTAAAGCCCGGTGATAAAAAAGAATACTCGTTTGACTCAAAAGATGTTTTTGGCAAATATCAAGAGGATAAAATTACAACAACCTCTATAAAAACATTTAAAAATTACAAAGACGTTCGAACAGGTGATATTATAGAGAGTGAAATGGATGGTAAATCCTATTTTATAACAATACTCAATGTACAGGGTGATAAGGTCTTAATAGATTTAAATCACCCATTATGTAATAAAGATGTTAAATTTAGAGTTGAAATTTTAGAGGTTCTTAATGATTCTTAAAGATTGTGAAATACTTTTAACAGAGCCAAGAGGTTTTTGTGCAGGTGTGGAGAGAGCAATTGGTATAGTTAATCGTGCTATTGAAATATTTGATGAAACCATTTTTGTCAAACATGAGGTTGTCCACAATAAATACGTGATCGAAGAGCTAATAAAAAAGGGAGTAGTATTCATCGAATCACTTGAGGAAGTTCCTGATAATGCAATATTAATATATAGTGCTCATGGCGTCTCAAAAGAAGTCTCTGATCTTGCTAGTGAGAAAAACTTAAAAATATTTGATGCTACATGCCCCCTGGTTACTAAAGTACATTTTGAAATACACAAATATGCCAAAGAAGACACAGATGTTATATTAATAGGGCATCATGGTCATCCTGAAGTAGAGGGTACTATGGGTCAATATGTATCAGAAAAAGGAAAAATTCACCTAATTGAGAGTGAGGATGATGTTTCGAAATTAGTAATAAAGAATGACAAAATTGCATACGTCTCACAAACTACACTATCGGTTGATGATACGGCAACCATAATTGATAGTCTAAAGAAAAAGTTTCCAAGAATAATTGGTCCCAGAAAAGATGATATATGTTATGCGACACAAAATAGACAAGAAGCAGTAAAGAAAATATTAGGTTATTGCGATTCCTTGATAGTTGTGGGATCCCAAAATAGTTCTAATTCTCAACGCTTAAAAGAGATTGCACTGCAACATGGAAAGAGTGCATATTTAATAGATAACGAGCATCAACTAGACATTGATAGTTTGCGTAATGACAAAGTAATTGGAGTCACAGCAGGTGCTTCAGCTCCTGAAGATACTGTCCAAACACTTATTAAGTTTTTGCTCAGTAAAGGGGCTTACCTCTCAAAAAAAGAACTTACGTTTAAAGAAGAGGATGTTACTTTTTCTTTGCCTAAGTCACTTAGAAGGTAATTTCTTTATAATTCATGAGTTGTATTGGAATCTAAGGTGTTGTCAGGCTCCTTATAATCTGGGTCATTAGGATTGATGAATATAAATTGCTTGTCGTTACCATCTATAGCTACAAAATCTAATTTAGTGTTCTTTAGATTCATCATAGAATTAGGATCAATGAGAATATTGATGCCATTTATCTTTAATTGCAGATCCTCTTCTTTAGATTGATCAAATCCCATTAGATAGTTAAATTTACCGTTATTGTCTACATTAAGTGAAATACGTAACGGCCAATCTGATGACTGGGACAACTCAGAGGTGTCTTTTATTTGTTTTGCAGCCTCGTCAGATATTTCAAATATTTGCTTTACCATTTTTCTTCTCAATAAAGTCTAAGAAATATTTTACCCAGTTAAAACATTCTGTGGATCTAAGATGAGTAAATGATGCAAGTGCATTTTTATGAAGAAGACCATCCCTCTTACCATTAATCCCATGACCACGTTTTATATTAAAGGCATATGTATATTTCTTGTTATTATTTTTAACTGATGAATAGTGAAATTCATGAGCATGAATATCTTTTACCTCTAAGCCCCATGGATGATTGGGTACTGCTTCTACTATTGTGTATCCTCTACCAATAGGTTTGTTATTCATATCAACATTAATATCAAAAACATTACACATCTTTGTAGTTTTATTGTTAAACCTAAGTTTGTTGCATAGATACATTAACCCTCCACACTCTGCATATACAGGTAAATCATTTTCAACTGCATTTTTTATAGAATTTCTCATTGAACTATTTTTTTCAAGTTCGGATGCTTGAATTTCAGGGAACCCACCACCAATAATCAAACCATCAATCTTTGGAAGTTCACTATCTTTTATTAAATTAATTTTTTTTATTTCATGACCATATTTTTGAATTATATCTAAGTCATCTTGATAGTAAAATCCAAAAGATGAATCAAAAGCTATGCCTATTCTCAATTTGTTTCTCTTGCTGATTGGTCTAGTGCTAGACTTTTTCACTTTTTTGTTATTCTTCTTAATTGGATATAGTTTTTTATAATCTATGTTTTCTTTTGTAATAGAAATAATCTTTGAAAGAATACGTTTTTTATTTTTTTCTTGAAAAGTTGGAACAAGACCAAGATGTCTTTCATTAACAACTTCCTGTATATGTGGGAGAGAACCAAGTACCGTAAGATCTGTATACATTGATATAGATGCTAATAGTTTAGATTCATGCCTGGTAGTAGCTACATTATTGAGTATTACTCTTTTTATATTAATCTTTTTATCAAAATTCTTATAACCTAGCATTAAAGGTGCAATTCCTCGGGTAATACCTTGACAGTCAATTATCAAGATAACCTCTGCTTTGAGCAATTTTGCTAGTTGAGCATTACTATCAGAACCATCAGTTGCTACACCATCAAATAACCCTTTAGTGCCTTCAACAATCCCAATATCAGAGTGAATAGACTTATTTTTGTACATTCTTTTAATTTCCTCGTCAGACATCGTGTTGAAATCAAGGTTATAACAAGGTTTTTTTGATGCATAATTTAGCCACGAAGGGTCGATAAAATCAGGCCCTTTTTTAAAAGTCTGTACTGCATAGCCTAGTTTGGTTGCTAGACCAGCAAGTCCTAGTGATACAATGGTTTTCCCAGATGACTTTTTTGTTGATGATATTAGAAATTTTTGCATAAAAAATTGAGTAGTTATTTTTTATATGGGATAAATTTTAAATTAGTGATCATTATAAGAATAATTATCAGACCTAACGCTGTTCCACCAATACCTAATCCGAATTCAAATATCGAGGGAACATAGCTGTGTATTTGATTATCATAGAAAGTTGATTCTAAAATTATATGGTCTGGAAATATATTTAATTGATATGCTTGTCCACCAATTATTATCACTGCCACAGCAAAAAAACCACCTATCACTATCATGAATGATGATAGCGTTAGCGGCAAGTTTCTCATATTTTTATTATTTGTCATTTCATATACAAGAGGGATGAATAAGCCGAAGCCTACTTGCCCTATCCAAAACATTGTTGTGTAGCCTCCTCCATTAAGTAAAATAAACAGCTCCACATCTACATGTTTAGAAATATAAACATTCGTAATATGGTAGAGCACTAAGAAATATATATTAGCAACGAGAAAAATAATTAATAATCGTCTCAGGCTCAATGTTATCTCATCAGAGATAGGAATATTTTGTAATTTCGAAATTACACGTAAAAGTAGATAAAACACCGCTGTACCATAAAGAAGAGACATAACTATAAATAATGGAGCTAATACAGCAGTTGCATAAGCTTCACGAGCAACCAAGAATCCAAATATTGAACCTGTACCAGTCGTTAATATTATTCTCCAGCCGAATGCAAGTTTACCCATTATGGATGAATATTTATTTACATTGAAATCTAACATAGTCCATAAATAGATTGCTAGAATCACAAAGAATCCAGAATATAAGAAGATATTCCATGCAAAGATGGATTTAAAGTTGTATGTCGTCATAGCAACAATAAGTCTTTCAGGTCTTCCCAAATCAAGAACTAGAACAATTAACCCAGCTATTAAAAAAGCAATCGCGAATAATGCCGATAGTGGGGCCAGAGGTTTATAAAGTTTTTGATTAAAGGCTGATGACATTGAAGCAATGTTGAGAACGCCTGAGGCTATTACAATAAGAGTTACCGCAAATACATGAGGTAAGCCCCAAACAATTTGGTTATTCATTCCTGTCACATAGTGACCCTCATGTTCCATATACGCTGATGAGGCTAAGCCAACTAAAATTAGAAAACCTAATGATAGAAATATACCCCAATACAAATATCGAGATGTTTTTAATTTATCTAAACCGTAATCGCTCATATATTTGAATAAAAGACTTTTTGTTGTAGATTAAGATCATTTCTTAACCTTCTTGGATTATTATTTTTGATAGCTGTAACAACTTTACTAGAGGCATCTTTAAGATCGCCAAAAGATATTGCAGAATGACCCAGTTTATTACATGCGTCTTCGCATGCTGTTGTTTCTGAACCATGATCTATTCTATTAACACATAAATTACAACTCTCTACACACCCCTTCCCTCTGGGTGCATTTGTGTTCTGTTTAGTAAGGGTTTCGTGTACAAATGATCGTGCTTTAAAAGGACATGCCATCATGCAATATCTACATCCTATGCAAGTATGCTGATTTACCATAACAATACCGTCGATTCTTTTGAATGATGCTCCTGTAGGACACACATCACAACAGGGGGGATTTTCACAATGTTGACACATAAGAGGCATTGTTGTTATTTTATCTGTTGTTTTTTCTTTAATTTTTACTTTTCTAATCCATTGTGAGTCTGTTTCAGGTCTACCAAAGCCTGTTAATCCATTCTCTTCATTACATGCATCAACACAAGCTGTGCAACCATCAGAACATTTACTTGCATCTACATGCATACCCCAGCTCCGTTTATTAGTTACTTTAGCTGATAAAGGCTTTTTAGCGTGGCTATTATTGCTCATCAGAGAAGGCAAGACGAATGTAACAGCTAATGCGCTAGCAGATTTTATAAGGAAATTTCTTCTATTTGACATTTTCTTCTATGTGTTGAGCAATATCTTGAATTTCTTCAAGATCTTTGGCGTTAAGCTTGGTTGAGTGATTTGGATACCTAGGTTCTGCCGCATGGCATGAAAAACAAGTTATATTAGTAGCTGTTTTTTCATGACAATCTTGGCAGAACTGTCCTTTAGAATTAATTGGTATTGCAGTACCTTTCTCATCATAAGAAACATGACAGTCTATACAATTAGCTAAACTGTGATTTTTAGTTCGTATACCATCAATTACGGTATCATCACGCTGATGGAGTAGAAAAAGGTAATGTTCTTTTCTCATTACATTGGTGGGCTCTACACATGCATCTTGAGAATCTGCTTTTGATTGCCCTGGAATGACATGTGGGTTGCCGTCATGAGTAAACCCGGTTTGAAGACCTACTATAAAAATAAATATCAATGATGATATTCTAAGATGTCTCAATTTTTTCCCCTGAGTTATTGTGCGACTTTTATTCGCCTAGCCCCATTTTAATATAACCAGTTGGACAGACGTCAGCACATATATGGCAACCTATACACTTATTATAATCGGTGTCCACATACCTACCGAGAGTTGCCTCATCTTTCTTTACCCTAAAAACAGCATCTTGTGGACAGTAAATAACGCAATTATCGCACTCAAAACACATTCCACAACTCATGCATCTATTTGCTTCTTTGATTGCGTCCTCTTCTGTAAGACCAATAATTCTGTCTTTCATGTTATCTATTACTTCATCGCCCGTAGGTACATCTTCACCTCTTTTTTGTCTTTCAACATGGTTAAAATGTCCTAAAAACAATTCTGTTGATGGAATGATTTCATGAGATGATCTATCTTCATAATTATGTAATACATTCTTACTTCTATCTGAACCACGATAGTCATCCGGATTTATTGGAGCAGTATATGGTTCAGGCGCTAAATCTGTTGCTCTCAACTTATCAAGAAGATTAAAATGATGCACGTCAACCTTTGGTCTTCTTTTAAAATCATTGTTTTCAAAATAACTTTTAATAGTTTGTGAAACTATAGACCCTTGTCCAATCGCTGTAGTTAATAGATGTGGTCTAATAATATCGCCAGCAACAAAATGTCCTTCTTTTGTTTTGTGACGGTAATAATCGTCAACTTCGAAAAACCCTCTTTCATTACCTAATTCTTCATAACCTTCAATATCTGGCGCTTGGCCAATAGCTGCAACAATAAGATCAGCTTCAATTCTTTTTTCTGTTCCTTCAATTGGTTCTGGTATATTTTTATCATTAAATTTACATTGAGCTACTATCATAGCGATAGCTCGGTTATTATCATCCTTTTCAATTTTAACAGGCATGACTCCATTTAGAATCTTAACACCTTCGTGCATAGCATCATTTACTTCTTGCTCCGCAGCTGTCATTTCTTCTTTTTCGAATAATGAAGTAAGTGTAACATCTGCTCCAACCTTAGCTGCCTGCTCAGAAACGTCTTGAGCTACATATCCATGTACAATATTTTCTGGACTATCTTGTTTTTTCATCTGTGATATATGACCAAGTCTTCTTGCAACAGAAACTACGTCAATCGAAGTATCTCCACCACCTACACAAATTACTTTTTTAGAACCAACTTTTAGTCTTCCATCACAGAATGCCTCAAGAAAATCAACACCGGTAATGCAATTTGTGGCATCACCACCATCAACGGGTATAGCTTTTCCGTTCCAACAACCAATGGTCCATAAAACTGCATCATGAGATTTTTCTACTTCTTCAAGTGGTATATCTTTACCAACTCTTTTCCCCAGCACTACTTCTATGTCTCCTAATTCTAGAATTCTATTAATTTCAACATCTAATAAATCTCTTGGTGTTCTATATCCAGGTATTCCATATCTCATCATTCCTCCGAGTTCTTTTCTTTCCTCGAATATTGTGGATGCGTAACCCATTTTTCTTAATTGATAAGCTGCAGACATTCCAGCAGGTCCTCCACCAATTATTGCAACACGCTCTTTGTTTAAGCTAGGAGCTTCATCAAATTTATAACCCTCTTTAATTGCGTTATCACCAATGAATTGTTCAACGGCATTTATTCCAACGTAATCATCTACTTCGTTTCTGTTACATCCGCTTTGACAAGGTGCTGGACATACCCTACCCATTTGTGAGGGAAATGGATTCGCTGTAGTAGATCTCCTAAATGCATATTCCGACATAGTCATCTCGCCTTCTGGTTTTTCTATGCCTTTAATAATCTGTAGCCAACCTCTTATGTCCTCTCCAGATGGGCAACTTCCCTGGCAAGGAGGTGTTTTATGAACATATGTGGGACACTTATGAGAATGATCTTGCTCAAAGATTGCCTCAGAAAAATCATCGTACTTATGAACGCCGTCGTCGAACCTTCTGTAAGTATTCTCCTCTTTCATCAAATTGATTGTTTTTTCAATCTTTGTCATTATTAAGCTCCTCTCTTAATATGGCTTAGTTATT
>MDTG01424477.1_pt1 | contig 13502 bp, 10 predicted proteins | sample 811421 | NCBI WGS metagenome assembly MDTG01 (sample SAMN05326645, study PRJNA326480) | marine metagenome | isolation source: seawater | place: Pacific Ocean: South East | collected 2011 | reverse complement strand
TACTCTGTCAGCGGCCCGCCTGTTTCTGTTCGGGGCGCGTGATGTTTGGTTCGTGGTGGCCTTGCCGGTGTATCTGGCGGTGAGCCTGGGGTGGGATCATGTCAGTTTTGAATAAAGATTGTGAAAGGGATTTCAAAGATTGTGAATTTAATAAAGTTTGTGAAAGTGGAAACCATCAAAACTGTCGCTCTAAGTACGAACAACCAAAACCAGAATCACCTAATCTTATGAAATGACTATGTCTTGCATCAAACGAGAGCATTGATGTTGACTGCCAAGGATTGATGGGCTCTAGAGGAAAAATCTAAAATACTCAAGGCCCCTTTCCCGATGCTACCAGGAATATAATTCAGTTGGAGGCAACTGTCAGTGCTTAAATTCTGGGCAATCTAACTGCATACGACTTGCCAAAAGCCATATCCACAATGGTCTCCACTCCAACCATTTTTCAGATACATTTTGGGTGCTTCTTGACTTGAGCCCATTTTGTCGCAAATTTCCTTTGCTTTTGACACCACCTCTTGAGTTGGATTCCCTTTCCCAACTTTCCTTGCGGCACTCATGTCGCCGCAACCCACGTATACAGCATCAGTACCACATTTCCTTTTCTCATCTCCTCGACAAATAGTAAATTCGTATGCAAGTACGCTGTTTGAAACTAAACCAAATAAAGCAAGTATAACTATCACCTTAGACATAATACTCTCTCCATATTTAGATCATATAGCACCCGACTTGAAACATCTTACTCTACTGATTGCACTAAAATCGGACAGCGATGCACCACGGTTGAACGATCTGCGACCAACAACCAGACGTAGGGAACTGAGTAAAGTATATAGAAAATGATTGAATATCTATAGTAAGTTTGGTTTATGATCTCTGTTACTATATCTAAGCCTTAGAACATGCGCGTGATAATTCACAGTCACTCACTGTAGGTTAGTTATCAAGCAATGTGTTATTGCTTCAATTCAAATAGCAATCTGATGATTAGTTTAGCCCTGACATACGGCGGGCATTTATCTAGTAGCCTAGTGGTAGACAAAAAAGGGATTCAGCATGTTGAAAAAAGACGAACTTAAGAAAATTTCGCATGAGTTTGCACGCCAGTATGATATCAAACTGAATTTGTTGGAAAAGGAAGACGATTTATTTAAGCAGCACATCAACAACGATAGTTCCAATATTGACTCCATAGGTATATATGGCGGCGCGTTTAGCTCCAGTGAAAACGATGGCTCTGCATTTGTACCGGATCTTGAAAAGATCGAGTTCGATGATGTTGATATAGACAAGCGCTTGATCTTGAATCGTGTTGAACAAAATATGGAGGAGGCTCTCCAGTATTTGGAGGAATGCATCAAATTACGGCTGCAATATGACGAAGTGGGAAAGTTGCGAAATGACGTTAGATTTAAGTTTGCTGAGTTTGTTCGTCTAGATAGAGTTCATCTACAAGAAGTAGAAAGCGGGCTATACAAGCTTCCTTGGCAAGAGTCAGATGATGAAATCCAGTCACTAAATAGTTCTTTAAATGAATTTAAAGAACAAGAGAGCTCATTACAATCCATCATGAATGGTAACATGTCAAATGCTAGCATTGAAAATTATGTACACGCGTCAGCTAGAATATCAAGGAACACCGCTAGCGTTCAGAGAGATGACGTACAAGCAGATAGCACAATCACAAATAGATTGGATAAAACTACAGAGAGTGCTTCCTGGGAGCAGCGCTTAATCGCGGTAAAAGAGAACATCGCAGCGATTGAGCCGCGTTTAGATAGCTTAAAGAGAAAAAGAGATTATCTTTTCAAAGATGAATCATTTAGAGCACGGAGGGCGGAAATAAGTAGATCCCTTGCTTGGAAGCAAATAGCAGAACATGCCAGGCCTAATTCACCATTAAATTACGACCAAAAACTGAAATGCCTGGGTGAGCGCTTTTCAAGCTTGCTTAATAAGTTGATTGAAAGAGTGAAGGTGTTAATTTCTGGCTTACATTCTGTATATGGCATAAACATTAATTTAGTCAGTCCCAGCAAGGGGGAGATACTTGATACCTGTGCGTTGTGGCTTAGCAGTGCTCAAGATGAATTGTCTAAGTACAAAAGGGCTCAAAAGCTTATGATTTTCTCAAAAAGCACAGATCAAACTGCCCCTCTTACCTTTACTTCTGTTAGTGACACAGAAATACAAGAATTCAAGTGTACCATTACAATAGAATCCAACGATTTACCCGTAAAAGCCTTTTTGCGTGGAGTAAACATTGAGCTATCGGGTAGCTATTCTAATCCCATCACTGTTACTCTAACCCCACCAGTTGGGGCAGCACCAACTACTGAGGAAATAACCATTTCAAGAGTCTGCCCTTTCAGTCTTGGCATGGAACTAAATGCAAGGAACGTCGACCATTTCTGGAATGGATCACTTGTTGGAGATTGGAATATAGCAGGAACTATGGATAAAAGTTTTGGCGAAATAGATGGATTGATAGTTCACTTTTGGCTTGCTGTAATCTCTTGAGGTCATGTCGATGATAGAAAAAGCAGATGACCATGTTTCTTCGCAATCAAGTAGATCCCATACTGGTCGGGACACGACAGACAGAACTGATTCAATTAGCCGTTATACGGCATTAGATCGTGCACCGCGGTTTGAAACTAGCGAAAGAGATGTTTTTGATGCATTCGCTACGGAATCAACGCGATTTTCCTCAGAGTTTTCTTCACCTACAAGAACTACATCAGGTGGAATTAATTATTGTGGCAGTTTTGTGAATCAACCAAAGGATGCTATTTCTTCAGCTATTTCAAAAATTGAAAGCTCAAATCAAGAATCAATCGTGAGCGCTGGAGTGTCCGTAAATGCAGTTGCTCAAATTGGCCTATTATACCCAATTATTGGATTTGGACCGTATCTTGGAACTTCCGTATCTTTTGTTATTGATTCCGCCGGAGATATTCAAGTAGGTGCTCAATTTTCGTATGGCGGAGGGATGGGCTCATTCATGGGTCTTGGATTGAGTCCCCAGTTTAGCAAAGGGTATCAACCCACTGATGGTTGGTCATCTCAAGCCTTTGCTGAAGTGAATATGGGCTTAGGCACTTCATACGGCATCGGCGTGTATGGAGGAAGTGAAAATGTATCCGTGGGCTTGTCCAGTAAATACTTACAATTACCTGGAAAACTAGCAAAGTATGGGGTGGGTTTCGGTGCGGCTTTTGCGGTTGGAAAGCAAAAAACTTATAACTTTACAATCCCTACAAGCAGAATTCTAAATAGTGTAGACGTGGATACAGCCTTTCCACCCAACTAGCACTACCCCGAGCCTGCTCGTATCCTCGTTGAGACAATTGAGCTTGGTTTAAATACGACAACATTGACATCCAGGATGTCTTGACGCAATTTCATGGCGTTTTACCCAATGATACCCATAACTCATCAATCTCCGATGGCTTATGGCCATTCTCTATTTTCTCTAACCAACACTTCAAAACTTTGTCTACATAAATGTCGGAAAACGAATCTATGTTCTTTCTATTAAGGATTTTGAATTCATCTTGGTTTATAACATCCGCTTTCAAAAGACCTCTCAAAACAAACTTATCAAATGGTGGAAACTCGGAATTTCTTATTCTCGAGAGCATACAGATAGCAATCGGGATCCCAACACTATCTAACCCACACACACCTACAAGGTACGCCTTGATATCTTCCTTAGATGGTGATCGGGGTACTGTTTCTATTGAGCGCTTTATCTTTCTTAGGTCATCTGCGCATAGAATACCCGTTTGTTTCTTTGCATGTTCAACATACCTTAAAATAGAGAGTGAGCGATCCTTAGGGCTGAAGTCATTTTCAAACTTTGAAGGTCCATTTGCATCCCAGATTGACTTCCTAACCTTACGCTTCATAACGATCCTTTATGTTCTCGCATTCAAGCTATGAACCTATCATTCAAAATTGAGTTTCAAGAGTTCAAGAGAAGATTCATTAATAACTTGTAATCATCGTCCGGGTCTAAGTCGCCATCTGAAAGTATGCCCTGTACCATTTCGGAAATATCAGTACCACAATAAAACCATTTAAGGCTACCGTCGCGTCCAATGCGAGCCGGGCCATCTAATCGGGTCAATTTAGAAAACAAACGAACTTCTCCTGAGCAATCGATCCCCTTGTAGTATTTTGCAATGGTATTCGTATCTGTAATTTCATCACTATCTCGGGCAAATATAATGGTTCCATCTTGAGAGACGGCTTTAACAAGTGCCATGTTAACCTCATATGGTTGTGGGTATCTCTTTATAGGAAAGGCTAAAAACATTGAATTTTCAATTCTTATGGCACATTTCTATATTTGAACCCACACAGGATGATTAACTAATAACGATTTGCACCATTTTTGGTAAGCTCTATCGCCCAGTTGTACTGATTGTTTGATGCATCGAAATTATGAACTACCCAGGGGCGGTGAATTCCTTCTTGGAATCGGCGTCCAATCTCGATGGCCAGCGTTGATTGCACTGACAGGAACAGATGAATACGGCCACTGGACTGAGCTGAAACATTGTCAATGATCTTTGTAATTTCGATGCTAATAGCATGTAGATTTTCTTGGTTTCTTATCAGGTTTCGGTTTGTGTTTACGTTAGGGTGAAGGATCAGAGTATGACCCTGAAGTTCAGGTGGCAGACAGGATTCGGAAAAGGGAGTACTAAATGCAATGGCGAGGCCAATATCCCCATCTTTATTTGCAGTAATATTTTCGGTTGTTTGAACAACATTGATGTTTTCGTTTTCTTCGTTTAGTAGCCGCCAGATCCCATCATCATGTAATTTATCAAAGTAAATAGTTTGTGCTTTCTCTGTGCGAAAAATGCTTCCATAAACAACCAAAAATGGAATTCTTGCCAACCCGCCTATATATACTTTCTCGCAATGATTATGCAGTACGAAGCGCTGAAATACTCTCGCGCTGAGTTCTGCGTTGAATTTCTTAATTGATTTTTCGATGTCTTCTTCATCATCGGCTTCTATCCAGAAAGTAACCGCTTCTCTAGCTTTTCTTTCTTCTGTTCGCGTCATTAACCCATGGGGGAAATCTGGACTCATGTTGGGCAAGCCAGCTATAAATACTCTTGCAGTTTTTCTGGCTGATGACCGCAGTTCGTGAGAAATCATATAGCAACCAGAAAAAACAGTCATAAGGGAGATCAAGCCAGATAGAAATGACGGTGCATTTGTTTGCAACTCAACAAAAGGGATTACGATTGAATTCTCGATGTTTGCTTGCAGCAGTACTGTTAATGGCAGTCCCGCAATTGAACCTGCAAGAATTAGTCTGGTTCCAAGTGTAGATAAGGGGTATGTTCTACGATAAAAACCTTGCAGCCAATTCAAGAACCATTTAAGACTTTCCATATTTGTACTCTCCTGAAAACCTGATCGATTCCTCACTGCCATGTTCGTTTCCAACCCAACATCGTAAGTTTGTTTTACCTACAATAAAAAAGAACAAGAACGATCCCTCAAAATGTGACTTCGTTAACGCCAAAGACCAGTCCTTAATGTCTAACTGTGATGGTGTTGGTTTGGGTTCCGGATGGGTGTGCCAAAGACCAATATAAGTAATGTGCCCTTTGCTTCGCTTCCATATCTGCTTGACCAATCTGTTGTGTTCGATAGAGCGATAGAATTCGCATCGCCCCTGAATATCAGATTTTTGAGGCCGGGTATGGTTGTCTATGAGAATAGCCCCATTGGTATTTAAATGGCGCCCTAGAAGCACTCCTCCTGATTCTGGCTGAGACGAAGTAAGTTGCCTGTAGACCGCAAGTTCTTGTATCAGTTTGTAGCTAACTCGCACCTTGCCTAGCCCTTCAATATCGAAGCTCCAATCTTTATTCATTGCACAAACCGCAATATGCCGATCTTATTAAATCAATGGACTCTTGCTCTGGCATTTGACGATAGCGCTCAGTTGTGGATATCTTTGAATTGTTTGGCCCTTTCCAGCTACGGGCAATCGAATGCTCATTGTTGAGCATTGAGTTGATTGCTAACTGAGTAGCAATTTCGGCCGTACGTACTGAGTCGAGATATGTGAAAGGTGAAAACACTCCTGCACAACCCGTTAGGTTCTTTGTAATGGTTTGACCTGGTTCGATTAGTGAGACTTGCGTTTTCGGTGTGAGCCTGCCTTCTTCAGAATGGAGACATTCGTAACAGGAGTGGCGTAAATCTAGGGAAATTGCGTGCCCTCCGATACTTGAGGCTTCATTCCAACAGAACACGACACGATTTATTCCTACATGTTTGAGTACTCTATTTATTTGACAATTTTCAGATGGAGAGCCGACAGCTACGACCACCATGTCTACATCGTCTGGTAATATTGTCTTACTTCTTAAATTAAATCGCTTAGCGACGACATTGACGTTTACATAAGGTAAATCCTTCAATAGCGATTGCTTCAATGCATTGACCTTATAATTAGCGTCAACATGCCCATTCCCGTTCGGTTTGAAGTTTAAATATAGGCCTCCCAATCTATGCCTATATATATTATTCGGTTCCAAATAATCATCATCTATCAGCGTAAGCATTCTACATCCAGACTTTGCAAGCATATATGCAATTTCACCTCCGACGGATCCACAGCCAATTACCGCAACATGTTTGTTCTGTAGTGAGTAGTCAGCCCCCCCTCGCTCTAAAAGATATTCAGAGGTTAATTGGTTCAGTCTAAATATATCAATCCTCCATTCGCTATTTCTCTCTAACAACGGATGTGGCAAAGATTCACTAGCAGAATATCGTAGGAGCAACTGAGTCCGTGAACCGATTGTTCTTGGCATGCTGATAAGCACAAAGGCCCAATAGTGCGGGCGCTTTTTCTTTAATATTTTTTCAAGGGATTTCCTATTTTTTTCACTTGCACAATTTTTAAGGTCATAAATATAGTCTGATGTAAGATCTTCGGCATTACTTGGTGGTAATACAGCTTTTTCTAACGGAAGATGGATGATCGTGTTTGCAACTAATCGCTCGCTGACAGCGGCGTTGCTAAAATACTGAGGAATAGTGCTTCCTTCGGGATGGAGTAGAATGGGTTTCGTATTCTCGATGTTTCTTTTTCCTTGCTTTTTATGCAGCATTAATCGTGGTTGCTCAACCTTCTCTCCAGCCCTGTAAAAGGAATTCACAGAGTTATATTTATTTGGCTCAAGAAAGTAACCTTCATATTCGTCTCTCAGTTCGTCTTGGTAAATTGACAACGAAAACCGATCCAGAGATGAGCAAATATTTTCTAGAAAATGAGTAATGACCTCAGAGGGCTTTGTGTGGTCGATCCAAAGCGAATCACCTTCTTCAAAGCAAATAAGGCCTTCTTTGTTTACATGTGCTATTAAACCGATCATATCTCGGTTCAATAGCACAGCTCTTGGAAGCCGGTATGGGAAACTCTCTGGGAACTTGATCCTAACAGACCACTCACGCTTCCTACCTCTAAGACCTATTTCATAGGCACCCTCTCCCAGGGGAAGGAAGTTGGTTATTTTTGGTGAGCTGACCCTTCTGATAGCCTCTTCGATTTCCTCTTTGGTCATGCATTGTTCCCAGTCGGTACAAAAGGCACCGTCTTGGTTGCCTTGCTATCTTCTAATTGCGGAAAGTCTGGCCCAAATACTTTGCGGAGAATTTTACTCGCTTCATAGGCTGACCCCTCGCTTTGGGCGGCTTCTAGAGCTTCAAGTAAGCTCAGAAGTCTATGATAAAACGTATCGATCTGCTTTTTTGTCATCTTGTAGTACACATTTTTATGAGGAGTGACTGGCAAGTAGCAGCTTGCTGACCAAAGCACGCAGTCGGTTTCGGCATCATAGATCTGGATGAATGAACTCTTTAGGTTCCTTACGATGTTGATCAAGGCGGCCAAGTCATTATCTTCGGAATAGGTGAAATATTGGCCAGCTTGTATTGTTAAACCAATTGAGGGTGGTGCAGCATTTCCGTCAAGAGCAAAAGCCTTTTCCTTCCACTTTTTTAAGGCTCGAATACAGCGCCGATATTGCTTCTTAGATTCTTCGTCTGTTCCTATGCCTTTCACCCATTGAGTGAGTCCTTTCGGATCAGATGGTTCCCATTGCCTGTCTCCATTGGAGTGCTCCTTACCCCAGGCTAGGTGGTAGTTACCATCATTGTTGGAGTAAATTGGCAGGTCGACGTGATAACCAGAGGCGTATTCCACGGTGATACAGGGCCGGTTATAGGTGACCGTTCGATTGTGGTGCTTATTAAGAGTATCTCGTACAAGCTTTTTTAGTTTGTGAGACTCGTATTCGTCATTGGAAATGTCAAAGACAATGCCTACATCGATATCGTATTCGCCTTTTTGGGGTTTGATTCCGGTATTCATTGCGTATGAACCTTGGTCAAACTTACTGAATGTTAGTGGTTTATCTGTTCCAGGGATCTTTTCAGCGGTTAGCGCATTCTTTAACTCTGTAACCAGAAGGTCACGTTTTTCTCTAAGGTCACTATTTTCGTCGTAGGTACCAATCTTGATATTTTCATGAAACTGGATAAATTCTTTCTGTAGAGTAGCCAAAGTGATAACCCTCATTTTTGATGTATATTCAATGTTGACTCACATACCGCACTTACACTGACTGTGCCGACAGATGACTTCATCATTTGGGTTCAGAATAATCTTGTTCAACATAGCGTTTCTCCGATTGAGTAAATTCACTACTTCTATATCAATCGCCATGCCAATCTATAACTTGCTGAATATAAAGGATTTATTTCGATCAACCCCAATCCTGCACCCATAAAAGCATAAATCTATTTACCAAAACATAAATTTCTTTATCTAGCTTCATTGCTCCGCATCCAAAAACGCATTCAACCGATCCGTAATCATGCGGCGCCTTTGCTCCAGAAACTCTGGATACTGTTCCCTTTCGAGCAACGATGCTTGTGTAGGCACGCACTGTACATCGAACATCTGCGTACCATGGGCTTTAATCAGTGCTGGGATGTAGTCACCGGGTGCCTTATCGCTGATCTTTCGGTTGGTCTTCCCACCAATAAAGGATAGGTTCGCGATGTCATTCACCTGTTTCGGTTCATAGATTCCCTTCAGATAGCCCTGGGGAAAAATATGGTGGAACTGAAGCTTGTGCTGAGCACCGCTGTGTTTGAAGTCGATGGATAAGCGGGAGTGCCAATCTTTGTCACCATCACGCCGAAAGGCCAGGAACATGGTTTTGAAATACCCACTGCGCTGCGAGCGGCCTACCAGATCGTCCGGTTCAATCTCAACCCGGCCAAACTGCTGCTTCAGGTTATCAACCAAACCACTCACACCCTTGTCCCGTCGCAGTGCCCCCAAATCCTGGTCCAGCATGCTTTCTGAAGAGCCCCGACTGTATCGCCCTTTGGCGTTGGCAGACAGAAACCAGCGGCGAAGCTCTTTCTCAGTATCAGCATTCATCTCGTAATTGCTTTGCTCACCAAAGATCGCCAGCAGGATCATGAAATAAGGAGAAGACAGCAACACCGAAGAATCGACACCGATGTTGCTCTTCAGGAAGTTGATGGCGTATTCCAGGCCGGGTTTGGCTCTGTTCCAACCATCCTGCAACCGCTCGAGGCTCAGGGTATTCACAGTAAGAAAGCGACTTTGACCTGTGGCAAAGCACACAAGAGCCCGCACAAAGGTACCCAGCTCAGCATCAAAGCCCCGATCAGTACATTCCTTTTGGAATTTTTCGAATATCTTCAGAGAATCACGCCATTTAGCCGTAATCTGCGCCAGCGCCAGGTCGGAGCCCCGCAATTTAGCCCCCAAGGAATTCACCCGGACAAAGATCTCGGTGACTTCCTCATAGGACAGGCTTCGTTCCAGTATGTCTAGCCGATATTCATAGTCGGCAATGCTCTTTAACTGCCGTAATCTTGCCTGGTACTTCTCCAGCCTGGGATCGTCAAAGCCGGTAACACCAGCTTGCTTGAGGATGTCGGTTTCCGACGTGCTTTTAAATACCTCAGTGACGGACACCCAGTGGGGTAAGTTAGCAATCTTTTTGCTGCCCACCACAAAGGTCATTTTATCCAGACGCTTCTGAATCTCATCATCACCAGCGTCCGCCTCGTCGTGCATGAGATCCTCATCCCCGTCCTCCTCATGGACTTCGGTGACCAGCATCAACGTGTCTGGATGCTCGAGGTTGAATAGGATATCAATCGGGCGCTTGCGGCCCCGCACGGATACAGGCTCCCCACGAATGACCGACGATAAACTGGTTAAGCGTTGTTGACCGTCCAATAGCAACTTGTTGGTGGCGTAGGGGCTCGCGTTTTGCGCCACGGAGAAGTCCCGTTCCGGCACGGCCATATCGGTTTCCCACAAAAGGATGGCACCACTGGGGTAGCCGCGATACAAACTGTCCAGCAGATCCCGAACGCGGGATGCCCGCCAAACGTAGCGCCGCTGCATTTCGGGCAACCGGATCTCGCCCCGTTCGATCATGCCCACCAATTCGCTGACTTTTGCTTGCGACTTTGCCATCCGCCATCATCCTTTCTAATTATTAGTAAGCCACTACGATGCGATATCCCCCACATCGGCATTGGCTCGAATCTTTCTGATGCGACCAAACAGATCGACGACCTTGTCTTCGTCAAATAAACCGTATGCGCTCTCGTCGTGCATATCGGTAAAAGGTGGTTCGAAGATCTGTTGTATTTCCAGAATTCCATTACTCATCAGATGATTAATGATCTGATTGATAAAATGAATCTGCTTGGTGTTGTAAACACCCTCATCCAGAAACTCACTGAAAGCCTCTTTGGCCGCGCTTATATCCAGGCCCACCAGTTCGCGAATGAAGGTACCCAGAGGTTTGCTCTCCAGCACCTTTTCTCGGTAGATTTGCTTGTCTGCTACTCCGCTGGCGGCGATCAGCAGCTCTTCAAGGGTATCCAAATCGCTTTGGGTAATAGGCTTATTGCGCTTCAGCTTCTGGATAGTGAGATGATCTTGATGCTCCTTGATGTAGAGCTCGGTCTTCCGTCTATATTGCGTGAGTTCCAAGGGGGGCAGCTCATAGACGGCGGTTACGTCTCTGACGCTCAGCACATCGTCTTTAAAATCCGTATACACCACTTCCTTCTGCACCTTATCCAAGGCAAACATCAGATTGCGCAGCTTGCGGCGTATCTCTTCCAGGGTGGTCAGCTGAATGTTCTGCCAGAACTCCAGGGTTTGAATATCCTGAATCAGTTCCAAATGTTGTTTTACCGCCGGGATACTGGATTTGCCTTCCAGCTGCTGGGCAAACTCCATCACCTTGAGGCGTAGTGCTTCAGGCACGATACCCCGCTCCAGCAGAGCCAGCTGTATAGAGAGGATTTGATTATCAAATCGGTTCGACAGGTTATTGCTCTGTTCATCCGCGTTAAAGGGTTCAGCCTCGGTGGGAAGACTGGAAATATGGGTTTCCAGCTCAGTATGCTTGGTGTCATCAATGGCATCCCAGCTGTCCCGCTTCAGGTAGCGCTCTACGCGCTGACGAGACGGGCGCACAATGAAATTATCCAGGTTCATGCCCTGCACCTGGTGGTGCAACATATCCAGGGTATAGGTGCGCAGGCCCTGTAATGCCTCGAACGCTATCCGTTGTTCTTCGGATTCTGGCTCTTGCCCTGCCAGATGCGCGATGTCGATGCTAAGCTGCACCCGCTTATCAAACACCTGCTGACTAATGGGTTTGGCCAGCCCGGTGACCTTGCCGTCGGGGTTGGCATCAAAGAACTCGAAGTTCTGGCAGTAATCAAACACCTTGAAGGTGGTTTTATCATCGCCGGGGCCAAACAGGTTTTCACACAGGCGGGTGCCGCGCCCAATCATCTGGGTGAACTTCACCTTGGACTGCACCACCTTCAGGAACACCAGGTTCACCACTTCCGGCACGTCGATGCCGGTATCCAGCATATCCACCGATATCGCAATGCGCAGTTTGGGATTCTTGGGATCGAACTCTTGGCCCTCTACGGAAAACTCATCAATCAGGCTCTGGGCATAGGGGTTCTTGTAGGTGATCACCTGACAGAGCTTGCCCTTCCACTTGGGATAGTTCTTATCAAATATTTTTTGGAGAAACTCGGCATGGGGGTTATTGGCCGCAAAGATGATGGTTTTACCGATGACATCACCGCCTTCCACATGAATACCACCGTGTTCGTCTTTGCTGAGCAACTGACTGAACATCAATTCAGCGGTGTGCTCATTAAAGAGGAAATTATTCACTTCGGTGGGCAATACCTCAGTTAACTCAGCCAACTCCGGTTTACTTTCCCATTCGGCTTTTTCATCCTCGCTGAGGTCAGCGTACTTCACCCCTTGGCGCACAAACTGGGTAGCCACGGAGATCTTGGTGGGGGGCACCAGATAGCCTTCAGCGTAGGCGCTGGCATCCTCATAGGCGTAGGTGGGCATGCCATCCTGCAAATCGAAAATGCCGTAGGTGTTTTTATCCACCTCGTCTTTGGGTGTGGCGGTGAGCCCTACCAGATAACCATCAAAGTAATCGAAGATCTGGCGGTATTTGGCGTACACGGAACGGTGAGCCTCATCCGCCACTACCAGATCAAAGTGGCCCACCCCAAACGGGCGAGTATCCGCTGGGCGATCCAGCAGGTTCTTCATAGTGGGGTAGGTAGAAAAATACAAGCGGCTGTCCACACTGCCTTTTCTCAGGTTGGAATCCAGCATGGTGCAGCTGATTCGGGGCAGCAAATTGACGAAGTTCTTTTTGGCCTGGGTGAGCAGCGCATTGCGATCCGCCAGGAACAATACGTTCTTTACCCAGTTATGTTGGGTGAGCAGATCCACCAGGCTGATCACGGTTCGGGTTTTGCCGGTGCCGGTGGCCATTACCAACAGCGCCTTGCGTTGGTTCTCGATCTCAAAATGTTCCAGAATGGCAGTAATCGCCGCTTTTTGATAATGGCGGTTGGTGATCTGATCGTTGATCAGTGCCGCAACGCTTTGTTGATCGGGATCATTCGGTTCGAAAAAGCGCTTGCGCTCATCCCGGCGCTTAATCAAAAGGGCCAATTCATCCTTGGTGTAGAAACCCTGCACGGTTCTTGGTGGGTAATGGCAATCATCCCATAGGCGGGTTTCATAGCCATTGGAATAGAAAATAATGGGGCGAACACCGCATTCCTGTTCCAGGCAGTCGGCATAGAGCTTAGCCTGAGTTTGCCCACGTTCCGGGCTGATGGCGGTACGTTTGGCTTCCACTACCGCCAGGGCGGTACCATCATCCCCCCACAGCACATAATCCACCTTGCCATTGCCTTCCGGGTTCTGGGGCGAGATGGGCATACCGCTCACCGGGTATTCCCGATCTTTGACTTGATCCAAAGGCCAACCGGCTTCCCGCAACAATGGGTCAATAAGCCAATGGCGGGTTTCTTCCTCGTTG
>MDTG01399105.1_pt1 | contig 13502 bp, 15 predicted proteins | sample 811421 | NCBI WGS metagenome assembly MDTG01 (sample SAMN05326645, study PRJNA326480) | marine metagenome | isolation source: seawater | place: Pacific Ocean: South East | collected 2011 | reverse complement strand
TAAAATTTACAATTCCCTTTTTGTCAATCAAAAAAGTTGATCTTTGAATCCCCATGTATTTTCTTCCATACATAGACTTTTCAACCCAAGTTCCATATTTTTCGCATATTTTACCATCGTTATCAGATCCTAAAATACAACTTAAATTATATTTTTCTTTGAATTTTATTTGTTTCTGCTGTGTATCTTTTGATATTCCAATTATCAAAGTATCTAATTTATCAAAGTCTTCCTTTAATTCGCTAAATGAAATTGCTTCAGAGGTGCAACCAGATGTATCAGCTTTAGGAAAGAAAAAAACGACAATATTTTTACCCTTATATTTTTTTAAAGAAAAAAAATCTTTGTCAGTTATCAAGTCAATGCTTGGGGCTTTAGAGTTAATATTAATCATGAAATCTTCTTTATTTAAATTAAATTTACATGGTACTATTAATACTATAAGTAAACAAAAGATCAATTATTATTCGCAAAATTATATAAAGGTATATGAATGGTAATAAAATTAAGTAAATATTTCCTTGCAGTTTTTTTTATTTCTCTTTTTTTAATTTTATCATTTTATATTTACAACGTATATTTTTTAAATAGACCTATTTTTTTAAATAAATTTAATCAAACTATAAATAAAAATGTAGAAAACTACTTTTCTAATAAAATCAGTTCTAATCTTTATAATATTGATATTGAGAAGTCTTTTATTGAAATTAATAAACTCCCTTCATTATTGAGTATAAATTTTATTGATGTTAAAATTACTGATAAAAAACAATTTCTTCAATCGAAATTAAATACGTTAAAAGTAACGTTTACTGCAAAAGATATATTTAAAAATTTTTACAATAAATCAGAGTTTTCAGCTAACACAATTAAAATTGATACAGTTGATTTTAATGCTACTTTATATAAGGATCAATTGAAACTTGGCCCCCTAATGTATTTTTTAGTTAATCAATTTAAAAAAAAATCAGAGATTAAAGTTTTTAATTTAGATCAAAGTAAAATTATATTTAATAAATTCAATATAAATATTGATGACAAAGCAAATTTTTTTGAGAAAAATAAATTAAACCTTAAGTGTAAAAGTATCTCATCATTGAGTTTATCGAATAGTAATAATAATTTAAATTTAAATTGTAAAGAAAACAATTATTTAGATTTTAATTTAAATCTATTAAAAACACCAATTAATAAAATTGATATTAATGGAACAATTAATAAATTTAATCCTAAAATTCTAAATCAAAAACAATTTAATTTTGTTAAACCAATAATAGGAAATCTTATAGGAAATTATAATATAAATTTAACAGAACAATTATTATTAAAAAATATTAAACTCAAGATTAAGGATAAATCAAAAATAGTATTTGATAATCCCATTCTAGATACCAATGAAGTTTTCCTTAATGGAGAAATAAAATGGACCAAGCATGATAATACAGTTGATTTGAAAAATATTAGGATAAATCACGCCATGCTTGGGGGAAAAATTAGTTTTAAAGATAAAAATGTTTTTAGTAATATAAGTCTCGAAATATCACAATTGTCTTTAAAAGAAATTAAAAATTTTTTTCATAACAGAAAAAAACTAGAGCTTTTCTCAAAATATAAAAATCATTTTGAAAAATTTTCATTTTTGAAAGATCAAGGTAATATAAAAAATATTATTTTAAACCTTTCTACTGCTTACAATTTAAAAGATAATTTGTTTTCAATAAAACAAATAGATTCTATTGGTAAAGTAAAAAATATAAGCTTTAAAAAATATCCAGATGAAATTACGAATTTAAGAAATAATTTTGATGGGGATTTTAATTTCTCATCTCAAAAAAATAATTTCCAGTTGAAAATAGATGGTTTTTTTAAAAATTCTAGTTTTAATTATAAGCAACAAAGAGTCAGTTTTGAAAAGATAAAAGTATCAACCTTAATAAATAATTCATCAATTATCTTAGAGGAAATATTGTTTTATAAAAAGGACGTAAAAACAATATTTGTTAAAGGTAAGTTATGGAATAAAAAAAACAAATTAAAGATTGGTAAATTAAATATAACCTTAGATAAAATGTCACCTAATTTAATCTTAAACTTTATCAATAAATTTTCTAAATTAGAAAGTTTTAGGAATGTCAAATTAAAAAAAGGTAAATTAATTAAAAGCAAAATTTATCTAAAATTAACTGATGATAATGGAAAAAAATTAAAAAAAAATATTGTTATAGCAGAATTAAATTTTAAAGATTTAAGCTTAAATATTAAAAATTTAAACTCTGACCTAAAGATAAAAACATTAATTGCAAATTTTGATCAAAATACAAAACTCTTTGGATATGTAGAGGGATTTTTTGATAAACATCAATTTAATTTCAATTATCAAATAGATAAAAATAAAAAAATTAAAGCCTTAGGAAATTTATTATCTTCCAAAACTTTAGAAAATCTTGTGTTTAATAAGACAGGCTTTGAAATTAAATCAATGCCTAATCTACGAATTCAATTAGATGGAAATTTATTTGATGGTTTTTTTAAGATGCATGCATACAGTGATTTGAAAAATTCTATAATTAGAAATAATTTTTTAAATATATCTAAACCAAAAAATTTAAATAGTAAAATAAGTGTAAATTTTGAATTCAAAAATTATAAATTAAAAAATTTACATAACTTAAATTTTTCATATGGGTTAAGAAATATTTCTTGTGACGTTAATTTTTTACTTAACAATAAACTTCAGATTAAAAATTTAAAATCATATAATTTTGATTTGAAAAAAATAAATATAAGTAAACTTAATGAGGAAGTTTTAATCAGTGCCTCAGGAAATAAAATCAATTTAACACATTTTAAGAAAAATCTATTAAATAAAAGTTTAAAAAATGAGAAAAAAATAAAATTTGATTTAACTTCAAATCAGATAAAACTAGACAAAAAATTATCAATATCTGGAAATTATAGAGGGTCTATAGTTAATAATAAAATTTCATCTGTAGCTGTTGGGAAAATGTTACTTGATAAAAAAGAAATATTAGATGCAGGAGAAATTAAAGTTAATGTTAAAAACAAAAATTATACCTTAATTGGTCAAGGTCTGTTAGGAGGAGCAAAAACAAGAGTTCAAATTATAGGATCTGAAAAACAGCTTCCCAATGTTGTTTTTGAAAGTGATGATGGAGGGAAGTTATTATCTGCATTAGATTTTACTAATAATATAAAAAGTGGAAAAATGATTTTAAAAATAAAATATTTAGATAAAGAATTGAGCAAATACAATGGGTTAATTGAGGGGAAAAATTTTAGCATCGTTAATGCGCCTGGGATAGTTAAATCATTATCTTCTCTAAGCTTTTCAGGAATAAATTCATTGTTTGTAGGTCAGGGCGTAAAGTTTGAGGATGGCGTTGCAGTTTTTTTGAAAACACCAGAAAAAATGATTTTTAAAAAGATTTTAATTAACAATGAAACATTAAGTATTTTTTTAAATGGTAAATATAATTTAAATAGTAAAAATATAGAATTTACAGGCTCAATTGCTCCAATAAATATAATTTCTAAAATTATTAGTGTTGTTCCAGCAGTTGGTCAACTATTGACTGGAATAAATAAGAAAGGAATAATTGCGGGTCAATTTAAACTTACTGGTGATATAAAAAATCCTGAAGTTAATTTAAATGAAATGTCATTTGCTCCTGGAATTTTAAGAGAAATATTTTCTAGAAATTGGGTAAAAGAAAATAGTTTAAAGTTAAACAATCAATAATCATATAAAAAAAATTAATGCATGTCTTTTTTTCCCTGCTGAAATTTTAATTTTTTTATCTTTAAAATTTTTTTTTGATAGAATTTCTTCTTCATTGGTAACAACTTTGTCATTTAATTTTGCACCATTTCCTCTAATTAATCTTCTAGCTTCGCCATTACTGTTACTGAATTTAGACAATTTCAGTGCGTCTATAATTGAAATATTTTCTTCAAGAATTTCAAAAAGAGGAAGGTTTTCATTTATTTTTGAATTACTGAAAGTGTCAGATGCTGTCTCAGCAGATCTTAAGGCTGCTTCTTCACCTCTGCAAAGTTTTGTTACTTCGTTTGCTAAAATTATTTTTGCTTCATTAATATTAGATCCCTGGAGTTTTTCGAGTTTATTTATTTCACTGAGGTTAAGTTCTGTAAAAAGTTTTAAAAATTTGATTACATCTGCATCTTCAGTATTTCTCCAAAATTGCCAGAATTCATAATTAGATAACATTTTTTCATCAAGCCAGATAGCACCATTTTCAGATTTTCCCATTTTTGATCCTGAATTTGTTGTTAACAATGGAGAAGTAAGACCAAAAGTTTGATTAGCATTTTTTTTTCTAATTAATTCAATACCATTGACTATATTACCCCATTGATCGGATCCTCCCATTTGAAGGATACACTTATATTTCTGATTTAATTTTAAAAAATCATAGGCTTGAAATATAGGGTAATTAAACTCTAAAAATGATAAGTTTTGCTCTCTATCAAGTCTAGACTTTAAGCTTTCTAAGGTCAGCATTTTGTTTATAGAAAATAAAGACCCGTACTCTCTTAGAAATGAGATATAATTTATTTCATCTAACCAATCTTCGTTATCTATCATAATTGCTTCTTCATTATCAAAGCCAAATTTTATATATCTACTAAAAATGTTTTTAATACTTAACTTATTTTTGTTTATTATTTTTGAAGACAAAATAGGCCTAGCGGCATCTTTACCTGATGGATCTCCAATTTTGGTTGTTCCACCCCCAACAAGAACAATCGGCTTATGTCCGGTTTTTTGAAACCATCTTAACATCATTATCTGAATTAAAGAGCCCACATGCAAAGATGGGGCCGTACAATCAAAACCAATATAGCCTGTCTTTCCTTTTTTTATAAGGGACTTGTCAAGTTTTGATAGATCCGTTATTTGATGAACAAAACCACGATCGTGAATTATTTTTAAAAAATCTGATTTTAATTTCATTTTAATTTTCCTATCAAATTAAAACTTCCTTTTCAAAATTATCTATATGCCTATCAAACCTGTTATCCAGATATTTTTTGATTATTTTAATTAAATCTTCATGATGATCTTTAAAAATATGATTAGCTTCATTTACAAACTCTAAATCAATTTTTACGTCTTTTTGCATAGAAAGTCTGTCAACAATCTTTTGAATGTTTTCAAAAGGTACTCGTTTATTATTTTTTCCATGTATTATTAAACCTGATGCAGGACATGGTGCTAAAAAAGAGAAATCAAATTTATCTGCAGGAGGGGAAATTGATATGAATCCAGAAATTTCAGGTCTTCGCATCATTAATTGCATTCCTATCCATGAACCAAAAGAGAATCCTGCTATAAAAGTAAACTTGCTATAAAGATTTTGAGATTGAAGCCAGTCTAAAACTGCAGCAGCATCTGATAACTCTCCCTCACCATTATCAAAGCTTCCTTGGCTTCTTCCTACGCCTCTAAAATTAAATCTTAATACTGAGAAATCTCTAGATTTAAATTCCTGGTAAAGTGAATATGCAACTTTATTATTCATACTCCCGCCCTGATAGGGCTCAGGATGCAAAATTAAAGCTACTGGACAACCAGTTTCAGAACCTTGCGTGTATTTACATTGAATCCTACCTTCTGGTCCATTTAAAATAACTTCTGGCATTAAATATCTCCAATAAAATTATTTAAAAAACTAATATTCTTATATTTACTAACTTTTGTAAGATAATAATCAGTTAATGTAAGATATTAATTGTATCAAAGAAAATTTATTTATTATATTTTAAAAATTTGAAAAGATAGTAGTATAAAAGTTACAAATTACAAGAGTTAATGTATTTAGTTTTATGTTTTTTAACAAATTGATAGAAGAAATTGATGCGATTATAGACCGTGATCCAGCTGCTAGTTCAAGGTTTGGAGTTATTTTTTTATATCCTTCTTTCCATATATTGTTTCTATATAAGATAGCTAATTTTTTGTGGGGTTTAAGGCTCAAATTTTTGGCTAGATTTGTTATGCAAATTGGAAGATTTATTACTGGGATTGAAATACACCCAGCAGCTAAGATAGGAAAAAGATTTTTTATGGATCATGGTAATGGAATAGTAATTGGAGAAACTACTCAAATTGGTGACGATGTTACACTTTATCAGGGTGTTACTCTAGGCGGAACAATGCCATCTGTTGATAGTAAAGCTCAAAGAAATAAGAAACGTCATCCAACCGTTGGTAACAACGTTATAATTGGTTCAGGAGCACAAATTCTTGGTCCTATAATTGTAGGTAATAATAGTAGAATTGGAGCTAATTCTGTTGTTACAAAAGAAGTAAAAGAAAATACAACTGTTGCTGGAATTCCTGCTCGAGAATTTAGTCAATCAAATAAAAAAAAACAATTTCAAACTTATGGGATCTCAGGCAATGAAAAAGACCCAATAGAAACGGAAATGTTATTACTTCTCAAAAAAATTGAAACTTTAGAAAAAAAAATTAACAATTTAAATAAAACTAGGCAAGCAAAGAAAAAATAGGAAATTGTTTTGATTTTATACTTGTAACTACTATAAAAATAAAATAAGTGATTTATATGACAAAAATAAAGTTTAAATTAAAAAATGACACAGAGACTATAATTGATGCAGAAAATGGATTGTCTCTAATGGAAATAGCAAGAGATAATGATTTGGGCATTGAAGGTACTTGTGGTGGTTCAATTTCATGCTGTACATGCCATGTAATTCTAGATTCTGATTGGTACAACATTGTAGGCCCACCAAATCCAGATGAAGAGGATATGCTTGATCTAGCAGTTGATTTACAACCGACATCAAGGTTAGGATGTCAAATTGAAGTCAGTCAAAAATTAGAAGGACTTGTGGTTAAAATTCCTGAAAATGATTAGGAAAAATGTATTCTGTCAATAAAATTATTAAAGATATGGATCTCAAAGGGAAGCCCGATGATCATAAAGTTGCTGTGGCGATGTCAGGTGGTGTGGATTCATCTGTTACAGCAGCTATATTAAAAGAATGTGGTTATAATGTAATTGGTTTATCAATGCATTTATACGAACATAAAATGGAAGTTAATAATAAAAAAACATGTTGTGCTGGCGTGGATATTTCTGATGCAAAAGCAGTTTGTGATAAGTTAGGCATTCCTCACTACATTTTAAATTATTCAAGTAAATTTAATAAGCAAGTTATATCTGATTTTACTGAATCTTACTTAAGGGGGGAAACACCAATACCATGCGTTAGATGTAATGAAACTGTAAAATTTGTAGATATGCTCGAATTTGCAAAAAAATTAGGTTCCGATGTGCTTGTAACTGGTCATTATATAAAACGAAAAGTAGTAAATGGTATCCCACAACTTTTTAAAGCTAAAGACACAAAAAAAGACCAATCATATTTTTTATTTTCAACTACATTAGAACAACTTAAATTTTTAAGATTTCCTTTAGGTAATATAGATAAATTTCAGACTCGTGATTTAGCTAAAAGATATGATTTAAAAGTTGCGGATAAGCCTGATAGTCAAGATATATGCTTTGTTCCAGAAGGAAACTATTCTGATTTGGTAAGGAAATTAAGTCCCAAAGCAGTAGATATAGGCAATATTATTCATGTTGATGGTTCTCTTTTAGGAAAACATAATGGCATAATTGACTTTACAATAGGCCAGAGAAAAGGTTTGAAAATTGGCGGTAGAAAGGGTGTGCCAGATAACGAAGCAGCACTTTATGTAATTAAAATAAATAATATTAATAATGATATAATAGTTGGTCCTAAAGAGTATCTGGGATGCAAAGAAATAGAAATTAGAGAATGCAATTGGATTACGGATAATCAAAATAAATTCATGAATGTTTTGGTTAAACTTAGAAACACATTTGACCCAGTTCCAGCAAAAATCCAAATCAATTTTAAGAAAAAAACTACAAAAATTTATTTTCAAAATCTTCAATATGGTATTTCACCTGGCCAAGCAGCCGTTTTTTATAGTGAAAAAGATAAGAACCATGTTTATGGAGGGGGTTGGATAAATAAGACCTTGATACCAGTACTGAATTAGAATGACAAATTTTAAAATTGATCATCTTGTTGTGGGCTGCAGAAATTTACAAGAAGGAACAGAGTACATTCAAAATTTGTTTAATGTAGGTTTGAGTGAGGTAGGATACCATAAATCAATTGGCACTCATAATAGAGTTTTAAAGATAGGTAAAATTTATTTAGAGATAATTGCTATAGACCCTTTGTCGAAAGTGAACAAAAAAAATATTTTTTTTGGATTGTCAAGCGACTTTGTACAGAAATATATATTAAAAAAACCTCGTTTAGTTTCTTTCGTTATTGCGTCAAAATTTACAAATAATTCAGATTTTTATTGTAAAAATAAATATATGGAAAGGGGGAATTATAAATGGAATTTCATCAGACCTAATAAAAAGAAGTTTGATACAAAAATCTTTCCTTACGTAGATATTTTTCCAAGTAAAATAAACTGGCTGTCATCATCACCTTTATTAGAAATGAAAGATAACGATTTTTTTTTTGATAAACTAATTATAGAGTTAGAACAAAACCAGATTTATTACAAAACCTTTTTAGAACAATTTAATCTTAAAGAAAAAATCATTTTTAAAGTTAGAAAAAAAGGAGAACTTTTTAAGTTCCCTAAATTATCTGCAAAAATAGTTGATAAAAGATATGGGAAAGAGTTGGTTGTTACTTAGTTATTATTTTTAAAAAACTTGACGTTAAATGTAAATATTACTACTAAATAAATAATTAGGCGGAGTAGCTCAGCTGGTTAGAGCACCGGAATCATAATCCGGGTGTCGGGGGTTCAAGTCCCTCCTCCGCTACCAACTAACTCATTGATATCATTTTGTAATACTGATTTACCATTTTTAGGTTAAGTATACCCTTAAAAAATAGATGCCATATAGATACCAAATTGTTGAAAATACCCCCCTATACATTACCCCCATGGTACACCAACACAAAAATTGATTTGAACTTTCATGAAAAATGTTACAATACGTTAGAGAGATTAATGTATGCCAATAGTAAGAATATATGTGAGAACTTTTCAAAATGAGGAACATGCTGATTTATTCCTTTTATTTTGTAGAAAACTTAAAGAAGAATGTTTTGAGAATAATGTAAAAATTAATCTAACTGTTCTTCAAAACGAAACAAATAAAAATCAAGTGATAAGCGTTTGGAAATACAATGACATACAACATATGAAGAATGTAAGGTCACATATTTCAAATCATGTCAAAATGCCAAATTCATTATCACCAAAAGAAATTCTTTATACTGGAGAAGTTGTTATTGAGTCATAAGATAGATGGTTATTTAAGATTTAAAATTCTATCGATTTAAAACTGACAAAAAAATCTATTCCGAAAAAAATCAACATAATAATTAAGATTAACAAAAAAGTGAAAAAATATTTTGTAATTCGTTCAATTAATAACAGTGATGAAAGTTTATGTGTGGATCTTTTTCAACGAAAAGATAATAGTTTTGGATTTGAGGAGTTTAGAAGGGATAAAGAAAATAATGAAGGATGGTATAAAATTGGTGCTTATGGAAATAGAGTGTTTTTAACTGAAGAAGAAGCATATAAAAATGCTCGTAAAAACATTGTTTGGTTAAATAATAATGATTAAAGAATGCAAAAAGTATTAATTATTTTTGGAGTTGTTTTATAAGTCATAGGATTTTTATTTTTTTTAAATTAAGAAACCCGTGTTATGGCAATTGCTTGGGGGTATGGTATTTAAGTTTGGAAATTCTAGTTTCTTTTTTCCGATAATTACTTGTATAGTAATAAGTATTTTTTTGAGCATAATATTTAATTTATTTAAATGAGCGAATTTGTATTAATAATATTAGTTACAATGAATTTTGGGAAAGAACCTTCTACTTTTGAAATAAGACTACCAAAGGAAACTTATAAAAAATGTATACAAGATTCTGAAACATATGAGTTTCCATTTAAAAAATTACATAAAGTAATATCAATAAAAACTAGATGTCAGAAAGTAGTTGGAAATCCCAAACAATTAAATCGTGGAAAATCTATCTAAAAAAAATATAATATATTTATCTAAAACTGGAATTTTATATTTTGAATAAATGGGTAATAATAATTTTTGTGTTAGTTTGTATTCTATTAATGTATGGAAGGTTTGAGGGCTTAACAAAATTAATGAATCCATATTAAAACATTTAACTTTATAAGAAGAAATAGAATTAGTTTTAAAAAAAAGATGGTCAAATGCAAAGTCTTGGAATGATAAATGCCTCATTAAAAAATCATACAGTCCTAATAACTGGTGGTGGATCTGGGATAGGATTTTCAACTGCAGAATTGTTTGCTAAAATGAATGCAAACGTAGTTATTAATTATCTTTCAGATGATAAAGATTCTAAAAAAAGAGTTTTTGATTTGAAAAAAAAATATGCAAATGTAACAGAAATGCTAGGAGATGTAAGCATTAAAAATGTGTCAAAAGATATTGTTAAAGAAATAAAAAAAAAATTTAATGGTCTAAATTTTTTAATTAACAATGTTGGTATAGGTTTGGTTAAAGATCCCATATCATTCCAGGATTTAGACAAGCTTAATGACAAATTTTGGAATAAGATAATGACCGTTAACTTAATGTCAGCTTTTTATTGTTCAAAAGCTTCATCAGATTTACTTAAATTAAAAAAAGGAGCAATAGTAAATGTGACCTCTATTTCTTCTAATGGGAAACGAGGTACTAGTATTCCATACGCAGTTAGCAAAGGAGCACTTAATACTTTAACGTCATCTTTAGCAAAATCGTTTGCTCCTGACGTAAGAGTAAATGGAGTATCACCTGGCTTTACAAAAACCAGTATGACGGATCAAAGGTCAAAGGATCATAAAAGCAAAATGGCATCTCAAACGCTTTTAAAAAGAATTGCTCAACCAGAAGAAATTGCCGAAGTTATATTTTTTTTATGCGTTTCTGGAAATTATATTACTGGAGAAATAATCAATGTTAATGGTGGCCTTGGTTATGATTACTAGCTTTTAAATGGTTCAAATAAACTTGAAGCTTCTTTTATTGCATCTTCAATAGTTTGATTGTCAATTAGTGGCTGATGAATTGTAAACCAACCTTTATAGTTCATTTCATTCAAAAACTTTATAAATGGATGAACTAATATTCCATCTGAATTATCGAGAGCTACATACTTTACTTTTATATTGCCTTTTGCATTTGTTTTAAATTCATGAAGTCCATGATGATCAATAATAATATTTTGAAAATAAAAATTAACTAGATATGGTAATAACTTTTTTAAACCATTAATGCTATAGTCACTCCCACAAGCCATCAAATTTGCTGGTTCAAATGTTATGCCAAAATTTTTGCGATTAATTTTATTTATTAAAGTTAATGTTCCATCGATAGTTTCTGCAAGAGTTCCCCAATGTGTCTGTTGACACAAAGTTATACCTCTTTCTAAAGCTTCATCAAGAGCTTTTTGAGCAAAAAGAATATCATCTTGAGATTTAACCATGATACGAACAAGAGATGTTCCAAGGTGGTCAGCTAAGTCAAGGCAAGGTCTAATATTTCGTAAATTTTCTGAAGCAAAAATGTCATTTTTAGTCAAGTGAATATTGCTAGTTATCATAGAAACATTCATATTATGAATATTAAATAGTTCCCTAATTTTATATATATCTTGTATTGATGAATTAGATGAAATTACAGAAGGTCTTAATGAAATTCCTTCAAATCCATTTTTAATTGCTATTTTAACAAAAGAATTAATAGGCATAAATGATTTTTCTTTATTGTCAGAGTACTCTGTTATTCTGCATGATAGGGATATTTTCATTTTAGATACTTTAGGTAAATTAATTATTTTACATTTAAAGCAAATATTAATTTTTTGTTAATTTTCTTGTTTTATTATTAGATCATGTTTAACTCTAAATTGGCAAACTAATCTATATCCTAAATCTAATCTGTCTTTAAGAACTTTAATTTCTTTCCATGTTGGTTTGATAAGGCCGTCTCCACCGGAAACTATTTTTGAGGCACATGTACCACATGAACCCATACCGCATTTGTATTTCAGGTGTGGAAATGGAAATTTTTTTATTCCTGCTTGAACAACCAAATTTGAATCTAGATCTACATTCTGTTCAAAAATATTGTCACCAAGAATAACTTTGACCATAGGCACCGGTTATGCTGCATTCTCACGTTCTTCTAAAGGTAAATCATCTTTAACATAATCATTGAAAAGAGCGGTAGTATATAAAAATCTCATTTCTGCTCCAACTTCACATATTTTTATACATCGCTTTTGAAGTTCCAAAGTATTTGCATGTTCTAGAACAATTTGAAACCCTCTTTCACCATGAATTTCATCAGAAACGATATGAAGGTCAAAAAACTCAACTTCTTCATCAGTAAAACCATACTTTTCTTTTAAGACTGGAGTTTGTTTTCTATAGATTGAAGGCACCTGAGACTCAAGTCCTACAACAAGTCCAGCTACAGCAACTATAGGGTTTTCTCTCATAGCAATTGTATAGCACCATGCTTGAAGACCTCTAGTTGTTGGAGACATGTTGTCAGGGTTTTTAATACGCTCGCCAGTTGTTCCGCAACACTCTGCAAACCTAATTAGCAGATCAGTATGTCTATCGCCACCAATTTCTTCTTCATACATATTTTGAAGTAAAAAGTCTTTTGCATCTGAATATTCATCGGGCATATTTGAATAAACGTAACCAAGATAATCTGCAAATGGTCCAACATAATGGTAGTGATTTTCAGCCCAACGAGCAAAATGCTTTTTTTGTAATTTTCCTGAAGCCCATGCTTTGCTAAAAGGGGCTTGTGTAGAACTATTTCCTTTAATTGCGTCCTCTAATGCTTTTCTAAAAACATCTTTTTCCATCAGTTTTTCCATTATTTCCTCCAAAAAACACAAAATTAACTTTTATCTTAACATTTTTTTAATTTAAAATATAATTAAATTTAATCAATCACTTGAAACCTGATGTATATTATATTTGGAAGTAAAAAAAATGTATATAAATCCATTCCACTTGATGGAGTTGAAACAATTGAAAAGTATCTTTATAAATTTTATGGGGAAGTCAAGTTAGAATTAAGTATAGGGAAAGTTATAAATACAAAAAGTAGAATTAAAGTAATCGACTGTTCACAAAAAGATTGTGAAAATTTTATACCAGTTAAATTTTTTGGTAATTTTAATAATATTGAATCAGCTAGAAATGAAATTGAAGCACTTATTTGTTACGGTAATTTAAAAACAGATATTGAAAAAGTAATTTAAAAACATTTGTTATCTTATAATAGCATCAATTTTTAAGGAGTAATTTTAATTATGAAAAATTTTTTAACGTTAGATTTAAATGATGCAAAAATTATGAT
>MDTG01353607.1_pt1 | contig 13502 bp, 9 predicted proteins | sample 811421 | NCBI WGS metagenome assembly MDTG01 (sample SAMN05326645, study PRJNA326480) | marine metagenome | isolation source: seawater | place: Pacific Ocean: South East | collected 2011 | reverse complement strand
CGCGGCGACTAAAATTGCTAAACTTTTTGCCGTCGTTCACAGCCAATTTTGCGCCTGCGCGCAAAAAAAAGTTGCCGAGGGCCACTTGGGTGCTCGGACGCTCACTGCACCGCGCACTGCCACTGGAAGCCGCATGGGCAGCCGCACGGACGCCAAAGCGGACTAAAGTCTAGCCTGCTAGCTGCCCGGGTGGCCACCCCATACTGTATTAGTACCCTCAGGAGCCTAACGGGCGGGTATTTCAGGGACTGCAAAATCAAAACTCGCTTCTATGCTGGTATTTTGGTCTCCCAGGAGGGATCGGGTACCTATGGCGTGGGGCGGATGCGTATAGGCCGCCTGATGTGGCACGAAACGCCCGGGCCACTGGCGCGACCTTCGCAGGCCACTACTAGTAAAATTTCCAAACCTAATCGTTTCGCTTACCCGTTTCGGTCACGTCCCAGAGGGGTATCTAAGCCCCTCTGGCTCAATTCGCCGGAACACCAGACGTCTAGTTATAGAGATACTGCAAATTTGGGGGTTGGTGTCCGTGCCCGTGGTTCACGACCGTGTCGCAACATCATAAGGGTATATATACCCCGGGCCCCGCTTTCCGGGCCCTATTCCTATACTAGTCTTCCTCTTACTCTCCTCTATAGTCTCATTCATATAGTGCCAGTGCTGGCCCCGGGTATTACACGGGGAGTCACTAGCGCCAAACTCACTCACACGCAGAGCGGATCCGGCGTGATTCTCCGTGGTAATCTTTTCTGACGTAACTGCGTGGTCCCCTTAGCACGCCGGGGGTCAGAGCCTGAGGTAGCATCCGCTAACTTGAACTTGCTGCACTCTCCCAGTAACGCTCAGGCACTCACCTTAAGCGACTTACACCGACTTTAAAATGTCGGAATCAGAAGAAACTGTCGAAGACAACAGAACTACCGCCCCATCAGCCTGAGTGCTCAGGCTCTTGCTAACAGTTTACCGGACTCGGATGAAGATGAAGGATATACACCCACTTCAGACGAGGAACAAGTAGATCCTAGGGTGCTTTGAGCAAAATCCTATGTACGGGTAGTGACAACAACACATCCTTCAAGTTATCTCCAGTAACACTGGCAATCAGAATGGTCACGGTACTACATCCAACAAGAGAAATTTGTGCGCCAAGTTGCCACAAAGGAATATAACCCTAGCCGAAGAATCGAGCAGAACTTAGTTGCCTCTCCATCCAAACAGCTCATTTCCCAACCTTGATTTTATTGGCGCAATGAGCGTGCAGCCACGTGCCCGGGCCGGCCCGAGGTGGGGAGTTTTAGCTCAGGCGCAGGTTCCGAGTGATAAATAATGGAATGTGCAAGGTTTGGTGCGGTACGGGCAGCCTGAACCTCCGAGTCCGAGCCTCAGTCTGAGTCGCGCCGAGATCCGACGATCGGCTGCGGCGCGATATGCGAGATAAAACCCGCCTGAGTGGAGTTGAGTCCTGCTCGTATATACTGTGTCTAGCGGCCGCACTCTCCCGGTAAGCTTCGGCAGCTAAGCTAAGCATCATTATAATGTTTACGCATATATCCCTGGAATATATCCGGCCGCTATAGGGAAATGGTGCTTGACTCGCTCGAAGGTGACGGAATATCTGCGGTTCTACTTCATTGGCTACACGTGAAGGACGAGTTGGGCTACGGACCTACCATATGTCTGCCGGACACCGTTGTATACAAATTAGGCCAGCCAGTCCACTGGTATTTCACCAGCAAGATAGACAACAAGATAAAAAAGAAATCGAAGCAAAAGTTAGTCAACGTGCAGATCGAGGAGACGTTCAACAGATGTGGTGCTGGTTGTGATATCGTCGCGTATTATATAAGCGAGGTGGCGCAAGAGCACGGGTGTGTTTCAGCCACCAATATAGAATACTTCAATCGCAGAGAATTGCATGAATTCTTGTACACTCGTTGGAAAGACAACGATGGCTTGTTACAACGATTTGTCGAGCCAAAGGGGTCCAGTAATGCAGTAATACGTGCAATTTGGTCTCCGAAAGTCTGTCTTTTGGAACGCCGGGTGAACATCAAGCAGCTGAATGACCAGAGATATGGTGTATACGAACGAGCCGTGACTTATGAAGGTCCGGAGTATTTTAGTACGGCTGTACCGCTACGAGGAAGCATATTGCCCAGCCAGATTCAAAGAATTTGTGAGAATTTGGTGATGCACATTTCCGAGGTGTCATTTCAGAAGTATCGGGTTGGCCGAATGGTGGCTAACTTCAAGGTTGATTCTAAAGATCGTGTGTGGTTCCTCTGGAGCAGTTCGATACGCCTCACTAGAGAGAACATAAATATGAACCCAGTTTGTTTTTCCACAAGGAAACCACTTGTTAACCCCATAGAACTGGACAAAGCTTGCAGTATCGACTCCATCATCCAGCTTCCTCCTCATATTAAGCTTGCAGACAAGGCAACTCGCTCTGACAAACACGCAGAGATAAGGGCATCTTCCAAGTGTGTCAGTTGCACAAATCATGGAACTTTAGACAAGTTTCATCCCATACAATATAGAATTGTCATACGGCACTTTGAACGCATAAAAAGTCTTCTCAAGTCAGATCAGGGAGGTGGGATCACATGGCCCCCCGATCCTATTATAATCACAGCAGCCGGGGGAGTTGGATTTGGAACCAAATTTGATCATGATCGCAGCAAAAGTGGAAAAGGTTCCATTGATCCTCAGATCCCACCTGTTATCCAGAAGTTGCACCCCAAATTGACACGCGCACTCTACAATCAGTATCGCCAAGATCCACTTTTTTTATACAAGACAGTGGCTGTGTGCGAAGCCTGCTTCTTGGTTTATGCTGAGCTAACCACATCCCCTGGATCATCTAGACTGACAAAGATTAGCTCAAAGTCCAATTTGCCTGCCGAGCAACCAACATTCTTGTCTTCTTTTCGATTGGAGCAGGCTGGTGGCTGTCAATCAACAAAAAAGAAGTATTCGAAGCAAATAGATGACTTCCCACCATCACTTCCAGCCCCTATATATCACACGTCTGCGGCTAGCGGTGGTTTGAGAGTCTGCGGTCCAACCAGAATTACTAGCCCAGAATTGTCAATTGGGGAGCTCATTGAAAACCGAGGTGAGTGATCGAAATAACGCTATGTAATTGACAAAAAGACTGTTTGCTTGAGCACAGAGGAAGCTTTCTTTCGGGAAGTTAAAGCCAGCACCGCTCTCGAGGTGGGTCACCCATTGACGCATCTAGTGAAAAGCTATCGCTCAATGCAACTTCCTACGGAACTGGCAAGGGGGGGGAAGGGGAGGATCCATGGCACAAAAAAAAGTCCATACTGTGAGCAACTTGGGCTAAAAGGAAATGGCACGCACACTGAAGCAGACACCAACACTCTAGAGAAGAAGGGTCACAGAACAATATCGTCAATGGATCATCGGAGCTTCTTGATGGACACGTGGCGACTGGCGTCCATATACTGCAAAAATCCATGTGATGTGAATGTAGGCTGCATGATGTACAGCACTATCTTACGACTCCAGGTTCGCTCCAAGTATGGACAACAAATGCACATAAATAGTAGGGCTGGTCCATGACCAAACAAATTTGTGTTTCTTAATCAAGATGAGACTCAGTGCTGGTGCCCGTGCCCCACCTGCTCTCAGACTGAGGATCCAATGACCCACTTAATTTCTAACGAAAAGAAAATATTTTTGTCATATCAAATTTTTTAAAGAAACTCACCCATAACAGATATTTCCTGTATCTTTTTTATGTAAGCGCAATTCCTCCGGCGGTTAGTATACAATGCTGGATGTATAAAAAGGTGCGTTGACTTCTGTGTACATTACCAGTCCCACATAGCATTTATCTTTAGGTCATAGCACACCTGGAACCCCACTGGCAAGTACTGCTGTAGCAAGCGATAATGAGAATGATAACCGAAGAAAGTCTACAGGAAGTATTCATCAGAAACCGAGGGATGCTTATGATAGTCCGGGTCACTGGCAAATGTTTCCACAAGGCCAAGAAGCAAACGCCCACCCCTATCAAAAGGGGGGAATGCAATTAATAGGGTGAATATCCCCCCAAATCCAATATCGTTCTATGTACACTTAGAGGACACTTAGAGTCAGACATACCCGGGCCACCGTGACACACGCAACGGCGTAATTAAACACCGCAAGCCACTGGCAAAAACTAGTTAGTGTATTTTGAGTTAGCTCCCCGGCGGACTATCTCAGCCGATGCACTCCCAAAGGCCCGAGCCCGGTGCGTTATTCGCAACATGCACTGCCGCTAGTTCCGGCTCTCATTCAAGTTTACACGAACTGACCTCTCCGTAAGTCACCCGGACCAGTTCCCCCTTTCGAGCGCTCCGAGTCACTGGCATTGGGGGGATCCCTACGTACGGTGGGTACCAGCCGGCCGCTTCGGCGGGCTCTCAGGCTATTAAATTTATACTTCCTCCGAGTCCACCTACTTGGCGCGTCCCGGAGACGTCAAAAAGCGTCGGGAAGACCCCAGCAGAAGAAGGAGTAAGTTTGAGGAGGTCTGAGAGGGGCCCATGGCTACCTATGACTACCCTTACTTCAACTTGAGGTCACGGTTGACGCGTCAGTAGAATCCCCCCCCCCGGACCCATCCAAATCAAAATCAAGTTCAAAATATGGTCGACTAACAATCTTGCGGTTAGTGGGGAGGCTATCTAGGCTGCCCGGCGGGATCCTTGCTATTCCGTTGCGAGTATGCAAAGAATTTTGTCATTGGTCTGTCTTCGCACACTGCAAACACGATTGGGCACCGGTCCTCCTTTGGAGGGCTTATGATAGCAGCATGCCAATAAAAATCCGCGGTGTACGTAAACAAACAGGTGGCACGTATTCCATAGTGGTTAGTATCAAGAAGGAATGTGTTGAGAGATCCATCATTGTAAATAACAAAGATTTTTGCTTCAGATGCCGCCACGTTGATAGCTCCAAAACCATTCCTATTGGCTATTCTTAGGCTACGTCGTGAGTTTAGGCCTAGCAAAGTGCCAGGGATATCATTATTGAATGGCCAGAGAAGTACTCCACGTTCTCCATCCGAAATAACAAGAATGATGGAGTCTGGGCTGGAGGCAGATCTGCAGGCACAGCATTTTGGACTGCGGGCATGGAGGCCACCTAGAGTAAAACAGGTCTCGTGATCCTGCTGCCAGACACGAATAGTGGAATCATTACAACCAGCTATCACAAACTGATCAAATATGTGAAGGCCGAGGCAGGAAGCTTCGCAATAAAGGTGAATATCTGGTGGTGTTGCCACTTTTTGGGTCGCAGGTTGTGTCCACAACACGCAACCCCCAGCCAGTGTAGCAGCGGCTAGTAGCTCAGTGCTCATCTCCAGGGCAATCACGGTACTGGCCAGGGGCAAAAGGGTCGCAAGGTTGCTGAAGGCGAGCTTCTGTGTTTGTTTGTCTACAATGACTGTCATCACGGAAACTGCACGTCCCGCTGCACAAGCCACAAGACTAGAAGACGCCGCAACACATTGCACGACGGGTTTTCCTGGAATGTAAGAGTCAGCCCCAGTAGACCCGAGTCCCTGCACTGGAATTAGAGCGCACGGTGAGACCATGAGTCCTGGTCCTGGTCTAAAAATGCCCAACAGACCTTCACTACCACATGACAGAAGAAACTCTCCACACCAGGCCAGCGCTTCGACGGCACCGAAGATATCTTCATGTCTGTAATCAGATTGCCACTCAACGATTAGGTCCTCAAACACAAAAACCCTCCCATGTGAGGTACCGAGCGCAACACGATTGCAACGGTTCGGATCATGCGTTAGCTGAACGACGCGGTCTGGTGACTCGAAAATCGAGACCGCAACAGGCAGATCACGCGAAGCGTTTGAATCACAAACTTTTTTTGACATGCTAATCTCTTTCGCCACATGACTTTGGCGTTTCGTGTGAGGGTCTCTTGAGTGTCCCTGGTGTCTAGTAAGAAACATTTCGTTGTCCATAGCTTGGGGATCTAGTCTCCGGCAAACGAAAGTGCCGATACTCTTGTTGGTCTGAGCAAACAGGAGTGGGGATGGTTCGATTATTGTCCTATGAAGGATATTTGATTCCATATCATAGAACAGAAAAGAGTCCCGCAGTTGGCAGTGCCTAGATTGTGACAATGTGATTATTGGCATGCTAGTCACAGACTGACGGGAAGCCACGTCTTGGTTCATGTTCTGGATTGACAGACGCAAACCTAAGATGTTGCTTAATGTTGCTCAATCATCAACGGCAAGATTGAAACTAACCAACGAAGTCTAATTTCAAAACCGCGGGCTCCGTATCGACAGCGGCAGGTCAAAAGCGCAAGCCCGAGGTCCGAGAGGTAATCTTCATAAATCTTTGCTCTTTGCTCCTCAAAATTTGCATCCTCAGGGAAAAGACAGCCTGGACCATACGCGCCATCCATCCAAAATCCCTGACGTGAATTAAGGTCTTTATCAGCATTCATGCGAGCTATAAGCTTGAACTTATCACACCCATCACCACAGTCTACCCTGTCGTCTTCAAAACTAAAATTACCTGGCAAACAATATATGTGAAATTCCTGCCTATGGTTCTCGAGCGCAGACCGCAAACAATGAAAGGTCCAATCCCATTCTTCTTTCATCTGCAACGGCGAGGTATCACTCACCCACCAACCTACAGCACCATAAATGGATGTTATCTATAGCTGCCACCGATTATAGCACATGCGCAGTTATGTACGATTGTGTTGGTGTCTATTGCACCAGCAACTCCAGGCATTGGCATCGCCAGCACGCCTGGCATCAATGCTTTCAACAGAGAATTTCGCCCACCAAAGTAGAGCATTAACCGCATCGGCGCTGAAGATCACACCAGAAGCTGAGGTAAAATTGGCTGCTAAAAATACACTAGGTTTCTTCAGACTCAGTTACACCATGTCGAATCTCCACTAAGGACCTTGCAAATATTTTTTCCGGTACCTTCATCTGCACACCACACAGCACAACTGCGGTGCACCCGCAGCGATTACTCGCTTTAGCCTCTGCCAAAGGTACCTTGCCCCTCACGCAGAATGAGAGTGGGTGGCTTTGTCGATCTTCATGAACCGTGTATACCTGTGCTGCCGATCCAAGGCGGCTCATCAGGCAGCGAGCAAAATATTTTGCGTCTAGGTATCCGAGGGCGGAGCCCCATCGCATGCGAATCTCCCATCCACCAGATAGGAGCACCGACATCGATATGTCTCCCAGTGATGTCAACTTACCCTTTCTTCCGCCGTTTATATTGAAAGTCACACCACGATATAATTTGGCTCTCATAAGTTAAGCAGGTTCATCCAAAAAAAAACTAAGGATTAAGGCGGTTCTGTATTGTGTATCCTCCGATGCCTCGGTACTCGCTTTTTCGTCCAGCGACTATATTCAGTAGGGTCGTGGGCAGGCTTGGTTCTTTCTCAAGGTTATTAGAGAGTTTACGCAGTTACAGGTAGGGATGCCTAAAAAGTTTGCCAAACTAGCTATCGGCACATTCGAGTAGCCCGATAGAAAAAAAGCCTAAAACGGCCAGGATGAGCCGCCCGGCGCTGAGCAGCCCGCCGAGGTACCCCGCCGCAGTCTTGGGCGGCGTATGGGCGGAAGAGCTGGCCGCAAACGGTGCGGCTGCCCCCACAAACCGGCACATGCGCTACGACGGGGTATGGCCGCCTCGGGCGCCTAGTTCCGCGCCCCCCGACCCTCGCATATGCACGCAGTGCTGGCTGGGAAGGCCCACGGCGCGATTTTCGCCCGAAGCCGCGTCCCGGCGAGAAACGCGGACCACACATAGACCGACATCCCATGGGCCGCTGCCGCTGATTTTTGTCTCAGATCGTCGACGGCCATGCGCACTACGATACCCGAGGCTGCGGTGGCCCGATCGGCTCGAAACGGCGCCAAAAAAGACGATCGTAGCTCACTTTGCACGGTTTTTGGCAGTTTCTCGGCGGGAGGCTGCCCATTGGCTGCCGCGTTTTTTGCAACGCGCAGCCCGGCTGCCCATGCCCACGACGTAGACTAAGTGTTTTTCGCGAGGATGCCCGCCCGCCGAGTTACGGGCGTATCAAAATTGCCAGACTTGAGTTTGGTACGTAGGCTAGCCTTTTGCGTAAACTCTCTATTTGCACGATTTTGCACTCTACCGCACTATCTGAGACTACTAAGGACACTCTTATCATATCCCGTCGACGGGATATGTTATAGTGCACTCTTCCTGCCCGTGAAGGTCACACCACTGGCAAAGTTTTTGGGCTTGACCGCCAGCCGCGTTGCGGATGCCCGCGCAAAAACCGAATCTGCGCGTGTCACTGGCAACTTGAAGGGGGGGAACTCCAACCCGGGCCGAGCCTGGAAGTTAAAATACCAGCACCTAGTGGAAGTCCGAGAAATGTTGCTACGGTGCTAGAACTAGTGGGCGGAGCCCCTGGGGGGAGGGAGACACCGCGCGTTTGCCGATTCATCCTTCTAAGCCTCTAGTGGATCCGGGTCCTAGTAGGCTATCTTAGCTCCAATTTACACCCCTCCCTGGAGCTGACTCCAGGCCACGCAACGTAGGTTCCGGTTTCCCGCCCCCTCCCGGGGCCGCCACGGCTTTGTGTCATTTTCCAGACGCCCTTGCTTTGCCTGAGGACTCGAGGTCCGGAGTAGTTCAAGGTGCCGTTTGGAATGGTTCAAGACTCTAGGATGCGGAGGGCGGTTCAGAATGCTGGAAGAGGACCATTTGTGATCCTGTCTAGGTCAGGTAACCTTCTGATTGTACAAGAATGGCAGCGGATGCCTTCGCATCGAAGAACAGGTCGTCAACTTCTTCAACGTCTGCCAAGCCAATAGAATTTTGGCCGTTAGTCTCAGCGAGAATCCTTGATGGGGTAAGCATCTGAACTGCATAACGCAGCGAAGTTCGTATGCCAATCTCACCAAGTGCGGCAAGGGCCTCGTCATCTATGTCAATCGACTCAACCTCTGCGCGGATCGACATAATTTGAACAATTTCCTCCAGTGAATAGGGCATAGTCCGAAGAATGAGCATTCGGTCCAAAAGATCCACCGGTATTCCATGTGGCGAAACAACATCAGTTCCACGAATGGTGCAAACACCACGATTTGTGGCAAAAATAACAATAGGTGAGAGGCTAGACTCAAGCGCACGATTTAAATATGTAAAGCATTCAATATCTAACATATGAACTTCATCTATAAAAAGCACACCGGGCACGAGCTCCGCAATGCCCTGGTCAATATATCGATTAACAACGCGATTTATCTCAACACGGAGCTTCTCTGTAATCTCCGTTTTCTTTGGCTTCAAAACTGAGCCCATCACGGTTGCCAGGTCGTTTCCACCGCCCCCCTGCGGACGAGCATTTGCTACGTCGAGGTCGTGTAAGCTGACATCTTGGATAATTTCCTTTTTCTTATGAACATCGCCCTTAGGTAGCGGAACATACTCTTCTGCCTCAAGATCGAATTCGGTCGCATATGCATCTGATCGGCCCACACGTTTGACCGCACCTGTAGATCCCTCTACATAGATAACATCACCTACTGTGACTTTCTCCCTTTGCATTTGCTCATAAATGCTGGGATCGAGTCGCAGTTGTTTTGAGCTCTTGGTCGTCTTAAGACCCAGAAGCACATTCCTTATAGTACGTCCATATCCGCCAAGTGGATTCTCCGCCTCCTCGGGGGTGATTTCTGTTACTTCACCCTCATAGACTTCCTTGTTCTCCTTGATACGCAAACCGATAGCTCTGCGAAAATTTTCCATTAAGATCTCAGTTTTTTTAACCTCCGATGAATATACTTCGGATCCAACCATTGGACAGAATGGGACCTTTGAGCCCAATTCTTGTGCAACTGCTAGTGCTAGAGCTGTCTTCCCAGTTCCAGGTGCGCCCGCCAGAAGTAAGGCCCGCCTGCAAAAATAATAATTAACATTTGCGCTCGGACACCGCTCCGCTTACCCGGCCATTTTCTTGGTTTGGATCAGCTCTACAACAACACCCGCTGCCTCACGTGCTTTCTCCTGACCAACCATGCCAGTGCCAATCAGGAGTGCGTTGCCTCGCGAGTCTAGACCCAAGCCCTTAATGTGAGTGTGTGCGGCAACGCGTTGATGCCTTGTTGTCGACTGCACCTCTTCGATTTTCATTTGCTCGTACTATTATTATCGGCTCGTACTCGTAGAATTCTTATAACATCCAACTTCGTACCTGCTATGATATGGAACGTATGTTACGTGTCTCCCTTTCGCTTTTAGTTACTTTACTTATATCTTGAATACCCGGATGAAGTAGGTCTAATGAATACGGTAGTAACTTATCGGCCTGTCCGAGCCTGAGTCTTGTAGTCCAGGTCTGTCATGCCACCGTGACTCAGGCTGGCCGGGCCGGGCAGTCACACCGGTGTATATGATCATGATTGATACCGTGACCATGGCAAATTTGAACGAGAACATGCGGCGGACTCGGCCCCGGGCCGGGGCCTTCACCCTGGCCGTCCAGCGATATTAGCTTCGGTATGTGCTTGACTCGGAGTCTCAGGCTAATGCCAGTGAGGAGCTGTAGCGTTCCCTCCTTTTTCAATATGTCCATCAGGAAGAAATTCACTGCACGAGCTAAATCTTTGTCACTGTAGCCCCCCTCTTTGACCTTGCGTGAGTCCACATCGTCAAAGTGGAGATATGTACGAGGTATAGCACTTCTGATGCCACCAGGTGGTCTAAAGTTTGGCTTAGCCCGCTCGGGCAGGCCGTTTGGACTCTTCCCCTTGAATCCGGCTTGCTTCCTCGCCTAAAATCCACTATTTCGCCCTTATAGGTGCTGCTGTTCCTTAGTTGGGCACCGTTTGCTTGATCAGTTTCCGCACCAAGGCCCCGGGCCGACTCGTCACTTGCACCATAAGGTTCATACGTGAAGCTCCATTTGCTGTCAGTTGGATAAGATTGGAGATTACATGCAACGCCTGTATCATGTATGAGGCGCGCTAGGCTGTCAAATGATTCATTGGGCCTCATCATGATTGGCAGCCGCGAAAATGAGGCGCAGGTTCCGTATGCAAAATAATGGGCTGTGTAAGTGTCACGGTGGGTACCACTGGCATGCGGCGGGCAGCCTCGTGCTGAGAAAGCAGCTGCGACGCGGTGCGAGGTCCGAGATAAAACCCGCCCGAAACCCAAGCGCTCCAACGGACGGGATAAATCGGCCTCTAATTCTCCACTAATGATTTCCTATCGTTCCATATCTATATAGGGCTGCTAGGGAATTTCCGGTGTCCGGCCCTGCTCTTAGCTCACTATATACTTCCGACTCAGAGCCCGAGTCGCGGCCGAGTACTTTATTGTGCGTATCCTAAGGGAACTAAAGATCATGATCTCCACAGAGTACGTGTGAGTAATTTTCAAGTTAGCACCGCCACATTACCCACGGCCTCTTGAATTGACGACGATGAGCCCGGACTCAGCCTCCAGCACGTCAAGGACCGGCACCCCGGGGCCCCGGGCCCGTCCATATAACAGCCTGAGCCTGAGGGGTGGGCCCGGGGAAAAAAACATGCTAGGCACCCTCCCGAAACTACTAGAGGAACTGGTAGGTAGGTCACTGCTGAGATCATTCTGTTTATACCAATCGAGGCTTTGCGTTTCCGCGCGCAGGTTGACCGCCACGGTCACGGTCGGCGCGCGGCGCCACAAAACGCATGATATTCCAGTGAATAGAGGAAGGAACGTCGAAATAATTTCGTGTATTGTAAAGTAATTGCTCTTAAAGCCGCGACGGCGCCGCCGCGGCGCGGCAATTAAAGCCAAATAGGCGCCCTCCCACGGGCTGTGCCCTTCATTTCCGCCCTTTTTTGGGACGCGCAGGACAGCTCTTTGCTGAGGAAGGTAGGTAGGTAGATCTGTCTGGCAGATTTCCATGTACCCACCCCCCCCACTTGGATACACAACCCTAATAATTTTAGCGCCCAGCAAAAGGATGGAGGGTTCCACTTACACTCACAGCACAGCACCTAAGCCTGTACGCTCAAAGGTTAAAAGAACAACGTACCGCGATGAGAACGAAGAAAATATAGTGTCAAACAACATTATGTTTGATCGACGTGTTGTACGCGGCAACACATATGCAGCGCAGGTGGTCACGCAAAATGCACATCGCGAGGTTGAACGGCTGCGCACCGAAAATGAAAGGACATTGAAGCATGAAACCAGATGCAGACGAAAGGGAGAACTAGGAAGTCCAGCTGCACCGCCCGCAGTAAAAAGTCGTGCCAACATTGAAGCACAGACAGATACCTTCCTTGAGGAGCTATCAGATCGGCCAATTGAGATGCAGATAGCGACTCAAACTGAGTCCTTCATGGATAGGCCCCCGTCGCCTCTATTCATCCCGTCAAAGACCGGTGTGGACAAGGAGACAGAAATACCACCAGGTGACCTTTTCAATTTCGACTTAGAAGTTAAGCCGGTGCTAGAAGTACTAGTTGGAAAGACTTTGAGGAGCTCAATGCTCGAAGTCGTGGAGGAGGAGGAACTAATTGCCATCCAGCGCCGTCAGAGGGAGTTTGAACAGATGCGCAATGCAGAGTTCATTGAGGTTCAACGTCTAGACGCAGAAGCCTCAAGGCGCTTCGCAGAAAAACAACGTCGCGTTGCCCAGGAGAAAGAAAGGCACAACCAGCAAGCAGAACTCCAAGAGAAGGTCGCTGCGCGTGCCTTTGCCAAAAGCTATCTAGTTGACCTTTCTGAGGCTGTGTTCGACCATCTCCAAGACACCGGTCACTTCTATGATCCCGTGGACAGGGAAATAAGGGACTGTTTTTTGCCTTGGCTACTCAATGGAGTTGTCGATGTCGTCAATTCATATGCTGATTCCCGTGGTTGCGCTGATGCTCTTATTAGCGACTCCATTGATATGGCGGTGCAGTTGCAGACTCAAGTTGTCGCAGAAATTGTTAAACAAGAAGCTGATGCCGCCAACACAGTAGAGGCACCCACGATGCTCAATGAGGATGAAAACCATGCAAACGATGAGACCAAAGGGAGAGACTCGACCGCTGGGGCGGTTTAGCTTTCTGAACAGTAACTCATCGTGCTTTTTGCTTGTTTTGAACGTCCCGCGAAATTCCACGAGATCTCACGTTACTAGCACCGATACTGACCACACTAGCACCGAGATCTCACGTAGGCTACTAGTACTAGTAAGACTTCGAAGTAACTTCAAGTTGAACATCTTAAGTTGAAGACTAAGAGCTGAGTCTAAGAGCCGAGTCGGAGCTCTATATTGAAGCGAGTAGTATAGAAGAGGCGTATAAAATTAGCCCCCCGCCTACGGCGTGGATCGAATTTCCTGAATTTCGTGTGTCACGGTGAGACAGATATTATATGTATTACACTAGGGCCCGGGTAAAGCCGGGTAATTCTTTCCGAGAGTCTTGTAAGATTTTGAGGCATACT
>MDTG01260111.1_pt1 | contig 13502 bp, 8 predicted proteins | sample 811421 | NCBI WGS metagenome assembly MDTG01 (sample SAMN05326645, study PRJNA326480) | marine metagenome | isolation source: seawater | place: Pacific Ocean: South East | collected 2011 | reverse complement strand
CTTTCTTCGTGAATACTCCCAGAGCAAAGACCCCTCCCAGCGATCCGGTCGCCAGGCCCGTGATCCCGAGGAACGTCTTGAAGGCGTTCTCAATTCCGGAATTCGCGAACCAAAGTGCCACCGCAATCCCCACGGTTCCTCCCACCACGACCACCACCTTCGCCGAGGAGAGATACTGCTGGTCATTCGCCTTCGGCCGGAAAATCCGCCCGTCGAAATCTTTCGTCCAGGCCGTCGCAATACTATTCATCGAACTGGAAACCGATGACTGCGAAGCAGCGAAAACCGCCGCGATGATCAACCCGGCTACTCCGACCGGCAACTGCTGCATGATGAAGAACGGCACGATCGCATCCGTCGAGTTCATGGCGGGATCCAGCAAAGTAGGCTGCGACTTGTAGAAAACATAGAGCGCTGTTCCCAGGAGAAAGAAGACCATCGAGAAGATCACCGACATCCACATCGTAGTCCAGAGCGACTTGCGCGCACCCCCGATATCCTTTGTCGTGACGTAGCGCTGCACGACATCCTGGCCTGCGGTATATTGAATGAACGAGTTGAAGAAGAGCGCGATGAAGATCACCCAGCATGTCGCCGTTCCGTCCTTGATATTGAACTTCCATTCCACCCCCTGGAAGAGCTTCGCATCGGTGTTCGCCACCTCCATCATTGCACCAAATCCGCCATCGACTTTTCCAACCACCAGGAAGAGACACAGGATCGCTCCTGCCAGCAACACCACAGCCTGCACCGCATCGGTCCATACCACCGCTTCAATCCCTCCCATCACGGTGTAAACCATGCAAAGGATTCCCACGATGATGATCGCCCCGTTCACAGAGATGTCCGAGACTGCTGCGAGGGCGAGAGCCGGCAGATACAGCACGATTGCAATCCGCCCAACCTGAAGGACGATGAACGAGAGACTCCCAAACAACCGAGCCGCAAGGCTAAAGCGGCGCTCTAGATACATGTAGGCACTTGTGAGATCCAACTTCCGGAAAAAGGGCAGATAGCAGAAGACCACAATGGGCACGATCAGGAGCATCGCCGTCTGCCCGATATACCAACTGATATCCGTCGCGTAGGCCTTGGCCGGGATGCTCATGAAGGTAATCGAACTGAGAACCGTCGCGAAAATCGACAGCCCTGCCACCAGCGATGGCACTTTCTGTCCACCCCGGAAATAAGCTTCCGTACTCGCCGACGCCTTGCGCCGCATGAACCAGTATCCGATCCCCACCATCCCGAGCAGGTAGGCTCCCACCACGATCCAGTTCACCATCCCGAACTTCGCCACCTTCTCCTCCACCTCGGCCACCAGGATCTGCGGCGTCCGAATCCCGGGCTTCATCTCTCCGGTAGGCACAATGAACTTGTCCTTCCACGCCACAACCGGGGTAGTCACCGGAACCGAAACAGGAATACCTTGCGCCTCGGCGGAGAGTTCACCGGCCTCGGCCCAGGTGTCCGTAATCGTGTCATAGGCCCAGAGCGTACCCTCAAATCCGGGATGCTCCTCTCCTGCTCCGTTCAGTTCCGGGCGATCCTCAAACTGCTGACGCCAGTATTCCGCCGAGACCCCACCCAGCATGAGCAGGTGTGAGACTCCCACCGGCAAGGCCGCTGACGGAGCCGCGCTCATTCCCTGTGGCAGATCTTTCAGGCGCTTCCACTCTGGATTTCCGCCCTTCAGGCCGAGCACATGGCAATCGGACAGAATATCGAGCTTCTCCTGGTGCACTCTTCCCGGAGCGGGATCGGCGGACCCGGCGTAGTCACGTCCCCCGAACAGGTAAAACTGGTCAGACCGCACCCCAGCAACCGCATAGACCCGACCCCGGGCCATCTGATCCTTCCCGGACTCCGGCCAGGAAAGCGGCTCCCACTTCCACTCGCTCTCCTCCTTGCTGGTATCGAGCATGTAGGCCTCCTGCACTGTCATGAATCCTCCTCCCTCCCTGTTGGTCGCGCCCCCCACCACGATCACGGCCTCTCCCACGACCCCAGCCACACCCTCAACGATGGGGACGGGATACTTGAGCCGAGGCGCAAAGGTGAGCTTGCCCGATTCGTCGGCAGTCACCTCCCAGACCGCATCAGTGGCCTCCTGCTCCTTGCCTCCGATAAAGAGCGTTGATCCTCGCTCTGGAAGAGTGACTGACATTCCGTAACCCACTCGCTGTCCCAAAGGCCCCTCAATTTTTTCCCAGCTGGCATCCTCAGCTCCCATCTCCAGCTTGAAGGCGAGGTCGTAATAGATCTTCTCCGGGTTCTTTTCCTTCTCCCACGGCCGGCCCTTCGGAAAGTTGGCCCCTCCCGCTACCACCAGATAGTCCTTCTCAGTCTTCTTATTACTGACGATCCCCGCGAAAGCACCGGCGAACCCTTCCTCATCTGGCAAGGCAGGCAGATGACTCCAGGACAGCGGGCCTGCTCCGGCCTCTGAGGCAGGGAGGGACGGAACGGACAGGCCGGCACTGAGGGCTGCGGCAAGAATAAGGAACTTCATGAGACTTCGGATTTTTCGAGGTTAACCCAGTCAAACCAGCCCATCTCTTCCAGCCGGCTGCGGAGTCTGGAGATCTGTTCAGGAGTGGCGGGCTCCATCGGGCGACGACATGGTCCACAATCGATTCCAACCATTGACATCATGGCCTTCAAGCTGGCTCGTCCGCAGGTTCCCAGCATCGCCTCCAACATCTCGAGGGCGCGTCCCTGCCACCGGCGCGCACCTTCGAGGTCGCCCGCCTCGAAAGACTCCCGCACCCGGTGGTAGAGGGGCGCCGCATAGTTGTAGGTGCTTCCCACCGCCCCGCGGTATCCCTGCGCAAGAGCCTGCAGGTAGGCCTCGTCCGTTCCGCTGAGGAACTCGAGGCCCGGTCCCGCTTTCTGCAGGGAGGGGAGGTTGTAGGAACTTCCCGCATCGGTGTACTTGATTCCGCAGAAGGTGGGGAGACGCTCCCGCGCAAGTTCCGTGAAACGCATCGGGTTCATCGAAGCACCCGAGAGGGCCGGAATATGATAGTAGTAAAATGGGGTGGCCGGTGCAGCCCCTGCGATTGCCGCCATGGCTTCCACCAGTCCCTCCTCGCCCTCGGCCTGAAAGTAACCCGTCGGGGTCGCTGAGATCGCGTCCGCTCCACAGGACTCCGCATGAGCGGCAAGAGCAGCGGCCGCCCGCATGCTGTTGTGTCCAACCTGCACTACGGTGCGCAGGCGCCCCCTGCAGTGCTCAAGATATGCTTCCGCCACGCCTTGACGCTCCCGGTCGGTCAGCGACATGCCTTCGCCGGTGCTTCCCGCAATATAGACCCCGCAGATTTTATTGCGCTCCAGGTGGTCAACGATGGCGGGCACGATGGAGAGATCGATTTCCCCCTCCGAATTCATCGGCGTAACCACTGCCGCAACCAGGCCATTCATTCCAAGAGGTTCCATTCCGAAATCAAATGCTGAGAAGGTGCGAGCTTGGCTGCGTGGGACAGCATTTCAAGTCATTCGACCATATCAGCCCTTCGTCCTCGATTTCCGGATGCCCTTCCCCGCATATTCACCCCCCCTGCGCAATGGACTCGGCAAACGGAGCAGGGGCCCTACACTTCCGCTCAGCATGAAACGACGCAGCTTCTGCCAAATCTCCGCGGTGGCCGGGGTGGCCCGCGCCGCTGGCCAGAGGGATCCCTTCAGGCTGAACTACCTCGTTTCCTCCGCGATGTATGGGACCACCCCCCTCTCCGAGGTTCTCCCCGAGGTGGGCAAGGCGGGGTCGGGGCACATTGACATCTGGCCCAGGCCTCACGCCAACCACCGCGAACAGGTTGCTGACATGGGACTCGATGCCTTCGAGGAACTCCTCACCAGGCACGGGGTTAAACTCGGGGTCCTCACCCAGTATAAGCTGGGACCGTTCGGACTCGGTCCCGAGCTTCCGGTTGCCCGGCGGTTCGGTTGCCGAGTCATTGTCTGTGGTGCAAGCGGTAACCGTCGTGCCCAGGGCGAGGACCTTCGAAAGGAAGTGGCGGGCTTCATCGAAAAGATGAAGCCTCATGCTGACGCGGCCGGAGAACACGGCGTGACCATCGCAGTGGAAAACCACGGCGGGCAGATCCTCGCGACCCCGGACGGAATCAGGATATTCTGCGAACTGGCGACTCACCCTGCCCTCGGACTCGCCTACGCACCTCATCATCTTCCCCAGGATGCCGAACTGCAGGGCAGGCTCATTGCCGGACTCGGAAGCAAGGTGGCCTTCTTCTACGGCCAGCAGCACGGACAGGGATCCTACCGGAAACAACCCCACGAGCTGGAGCGCCTCCAGATGCCCGGCCGGGGTGAGCTGGATTTTACGCCCCTTCTCCGAGGACTGAAGAAAATCAGCTTCTCGGGCTTCACCGAACCCTTCATGCATCCCTTCCCCCGCGGAATTCCCATTCTCGGGACCACCGCCGGGGTGACCGCTGAAATCAACCGCTCCCGCGCCTATCTCGAGCAATGTCTCCAGAAGATCTGAACCCATCCTGAACCCACCATGTCCAAAGTCCTCATCATTGTCGGAGACGCCACTGAAACCGTTGACACCCTTTACCCCTATTACCGCCTGATTGAGGGCGGCTACGAGCCGGTGATCGCCGCTCCTGAAAAACGGCGCTACCAGATGGTGCTCCACGAGGTCAGGCCGGGGTGGACCATTACGAAGGAGTGGGAGGGATATTCCATCGAGGCGGACGTGGCCTTCAGTGACGTAAGAGAGGAAGACTACCTCGGCATCTTCTTCAGCGGGGGACGGGCCCCGGAATACATCCGCTACGACGAGGATCTCGTCCGCATCACGAGACATTTCTTTGCCAAGGAAAAACCGGTTGGATGCGTCTGCCACGGGGTGGAAATTCCCGCCTATGCTGACTGCGTGCGCGGGCGCCGCATGGCTACCGTCCCGAAGTGCCGTTTCGACCTCGAGGTCTGCGGCGGCACCTTCGTGGATGAGCCCTGCGTGGTGGACGGAAACCTCATCAGTGGCCGCACCTACCACGACAGTGGTCAGTTCGTCGGCAAGTGGATCGCCCTCCTCGATCAAGCCCGTGCATCCGGGGAAACCGATGTGGCTCCCTCGGAATAGGAAAACCCCATAAATTCTGCTTATTCGAACTTGGATTCTCGTCACTTCTGCATCGTGATAGGGGAAACCATCACTACCAATGCGCACCCTTTGTATCCTCACTACCCTGACATCCGTCCTCCTTGCCGATGAGGAGGAAATCCCACTCGTCCACCGGGAGGATTTCTCCAAGGACGCCAGTGCCTGGCAGACCACCGACGACAGCAAGTGGAAACTCACCACCGTAGAGGGCAACCAGGTCTTTGAACTTCTCGGCGTCTCCAAATACCGCCCCCCCTTCCGCAGCCCCCACAGCATTGCACTCCTGAAAGACAAGATCGTAGGGTCCTTCGTCCTCACCGCCCGGATCCAGACCACCCAGACCTCCCGGGGCCACCGTGACCTCTGCTTCTTCTTCAACTACCAGGATCCCTCCCACTTCTACTACCTCCACCTCGGAGAGAAGCCCGACCCCAACTCAAGCCAGATCTTCATCGTCAATCATGCTCCCCGGAAGAACCTCATCCTCTCCAAGGAAGGCATCCCCTGGAAGAACGGCCAGTTCCATGACCTTAAGATCGTCAGGGACGTCGAGAGTGGCAAAATAGACGTCTACTTCGACGACATGGAGAAACCCGTGAAGTCGGCCGTCGACAAGACCTTTACCTGGGGCCAGGTTGGAATCGGCTCCTTCGATGACCGGGGATACTTCGACGACATCGTCCTGCGCGGGGTCGAGATCAGGAAAGGGAAGGCCGAGGGCCTGCATCCCAGGAAATGATCCACGCTTGCCACCCCTCCACCCCTGCGGTAGATCTGCGCCCGGACGCTCGGTTAACTCAGTGGTAGAGTGCATCCTTCACACGGATGAAGTCACTGGTTCAAATCCAGTACCGAGCACCAACCCCTGGCTTTTTCCCCCGAAAAGACTAGCTGGTCACATCTTGAGATTATCAGGTTGATGCGGGCACTCGGGTGGCATGGGAGCTGCGTTCCCTCTCCCACCCAGACGGTCTTGGCTTGCACCGCAGCCGGAACGAGCAGTCCCTCCCAACACCCTTTTCCCCTGCCGCTTTTGTGTCCCTCCCGGAAATACGCTCCCGCTGACACAAAATACCGCTAAAAAACGCTCGTTATCAGGAGGGTTGGATCGACTTCACTACATTATAAGCTCCAACTCCATCCGGATCTTCCTAGATTATAACGAGTAATGAAACCAGTCCCTTCCCCTCACCGGCCTACCCTTGCGGCAGCCTTGCTTGGCATCCTGCTTGCTTCCCTCAGTCCGTACTCAGAGGCGGCTCCTGATGAAATTGTCCAACAGGTGACCATGGACGATGAAACCCTCACCATGCGTCTTACTCGCGTCGACCTTCGAGGCCCCAACTTTGATTTCCGGGTGCAAAATGCAGACGGATCCATCCGGCGGGTCAATGCTGTTCCTGAACGCTCCTATCTTGGATCGGTGGACGAACGCCCCGGCGCTGTTTCCTGTGGTATTCAACTGGACGATGGAACCTTCAAGGGTGCGATTCTCTTCACTCGCGGGACAGTCTGGTATACCCAGGGAGAAAGTGTAAGCCGAACACAAGCAGCTGAATATGAGGACTTCAGCGATTACAGGTTTCCGACTGGGCCAACCGTAACTTCGTCCCTTGGCGGAAACGAGATGCACGGGTTTGATCTCGCCGTGGACGTAGCCAACACCTACTACAATCAGGTTGGAGGGCAAACCCCGATCGCCCTCGAGAGGGTCGAATACACGACCAACCTCGTCCGGGCAATTTACATGAGGGACACACTGATACGCCCTTATCTGGGGCGGGTGATTCTCAGAACAGATGCCGCCCGGGATCCCTACAACGGATCAGCCAACTGGTTTAACTTGATGTATCGTGCCCGCACTGAATGGAACGGCAGCCAGTCTGATGCGCGCCGCCAGCTGGTCACCGCGGTGGGAGGCGGTGGCTTCCGTAATGGCTGGTCCTGGACCGGATCGGTGGGCACGAACAATGGCTTCTCCGCGGTCCAAAGCGGACCAAACGGAGATTTCTACGACGCCTTGGTCAGGCAGCTGGGGTTCAACTGGAATTCCCAGAGAAATGCGGCAGGGAATCCCGAAGGCCTCGGCATCATGGCTAACGACGGCCCGGCCCGCATCAGCGGCGGCGAATCCTATCTTATCCTCACCTACCGCGATGCGCGGGCTAATGCCGGCATCGTCAGAAAGGAAGGCCGCTTTAGCGACGTGGAACTGCCCCCCTATGCTGCCGTAGACACCCTCCAGCTGGGACGAACCATGACTGGTTCTGTCCTGGTCTCTGACAATCATCCGGTTCAGGTCCTCGTCCCTGGCCGGGAACTGGGAAGCCGCTGGCAGGGTGGCAATGAGCCCTACAGTACCCGGGCATGGACTCCAGGCGTAAATGGGGTCGGTTATGAGCGCAGCACAAACGCCAACGATATCCGCTACAGCTCCTACATCAGGACCGACGTGAATAACGAGATGTCCAATCGGACCAGTTGCTTCATCCGCATCCCCTTCACGGTGGAGCAGGAAGAGCTTGAACAGTGGAACCGGATGATCCTGAAGCTGCGATATGATGACGGGTTCATTGCCTACCTGAATGGCAGAGAGGTTGCCTCCGCCAATGCCCCCGCAAACCCGGTCTACCTCTCTCAGGCAACCCGGGTTAACGAAGACAATAGCGCTATCCTCTATCAGGATTTCAACCTCACCAGCGCACTTGATGCCCTGCAACCGGGAGAAAATATCCTCGCCATCCATGGGCTCAATGAAAGTACGGGCAGCAGTGACTTTCTGATTCAGGCCAAGCTCCTTACCGGACTGGACTCCGGGGCCCCCTCCCCCCCCACCAGGCTATCACCCGTTGCCAACGATCACGACGCCAACGGGCAGCGCATCAAGGTCTCCGGCTTTGATTCGGAGAGTATCGCCGGCGGCAGCGTGACAGCGGACCGCGCAGACCTGATTTACAATCCCCCGGTTGATCTCTCGGGAGTCGACTGGTTCCGCTACACCGCCTCCGACACCACGGGGAAGACAGCTACCGGCGTGGTCCTCGTGAATGCCACCCCGGTCCTTGAGAATCTCCATCTCAGTCCCTCCTCCCGGGAGGTTTCTGCCTCGGGGGGATCATTCGTCCTCGACGTGGATGCCCGATTGGGCTGGCGGTGGGAGGGAGATCCTTCATTCGGGGATTGGCTGAACATAAACGAGCCTGCCAATCAGGCCGGAAACCAGGTCTTTACCTACCAGGTTGAAGCCAATCTCTCTTCAGAGCCCCGGCAGGCGCGGATCGTGTTCAGCCAGGGCGACGCGGAGTGGATACATGAGATCAACCAGGCCGGTAATCCGGACGTCCAAGGCAACACCCTGGAAACCGCCTCCCTGCTCGACCTCGAAAATCCTGTCACCACATCTCTCGACATCCCCGGAGACCTGGACTTCTTCCGGATCGAGGTGGAAAGCGAGAGCCACCTCGTCTTGGAGACAACCGGGGAAACTGACACCCTGGGCACCCTGTTTGATTCGTCCGGCACGCTTCTCGTCCAGAACAACAATGGCAACGGCCTCAACTTCCGCATCACCTCCCGCGTGAGCCCAGGGACCTATTACCTCCGCGTCAACCAGCCCTTCGGCAATGGCACTGGTGAATACACCCTCACGGGGTCCCTCACATTCATCCCCTCTCTCTCCATTCTGTCCGCCGAGCGGACCGGGGGCGAAACCTCGGTGAGTCTTGTCTTCAGCACCAGACCGGGGCAGACCTACCGCCTGGAAAGCTCCAGTGACCTTCTTGAATGGGACGATGTCCTCGAGAATCCCATCGTGGCGGAAGGAACCCGTGTGGAAGGAAGCTACACCTTCGACAGCAGCACGAACGCAAAGCTGTTCCTGCGCGTCCGGCAGGAGTAAGCCGCGTGCTCTGCTAGCCACCCGTGTCAACGATTTTGGTCGGATGGGGAAGCGAAAATTTTACTTCGCGTCCCGACAGGATAGAATGTTTGTGGAGTAAAATTAAAACAACTCGCCAATGCCACTCTCCCACTTTTCTCGTCGCCTCCTACCCATTCTCATCGTTCCCCTCACCTGCTTATGGGCAGAGAATGAAAAGTCCCTCCCAAACAAGGTAGTCACTCCCCTTGCACGGGCTCATGCCCACAACGACTACCACCACAAGCGACCGCTCTTGGATGCCCTCTCCCATGGATTCTGCAGCGTCGAGGCTGACATCTTCCTGCGCGGAGATAAATTCCATGTGGCCCACACTCGATTCGGTATCCGTAAGGACCGGACTCTGGAGGAACTGTATCTCAAACCCCTCGCCGAGCGGGTCAAGGCACACGGCGGACACGTCTACCCCGACAAAAGCCGTTTTATCCTGCTCATTGACATCAAGTCCGATGGGAACGAGGCCTACCCGGTCCTGGACAGGCTCCTTACCAGGTATGACACCCTTTTTACCGCCCATCTCAACGGCGTATCCCGGCCCGGGCCCGTGACAGCCATCCTGAGCGGCGGACGACCACGGCGGCTCGTCGAGGAAGACGCAACGCGCTTCTGCTCGCTCGACGGACGCCCCGGCGATCTCGGCAACAAGGCCCCTTCTCACCTGATCCCCTTGGTCAGCGACAAGTGGTCCAATCACTTCTCGTGGCGTGGACGAGGCCCTTTCGAGGAAGCGGAAAAGGCGAAGCTGGAGCAAATGGTAACCAGATGCCATAGCGAGGGACGGATTCTTCGATTCTGGGCCATCCCCGACCGGATTGAATGCTGGCAAGCTCTCCACACAGCGGGCGTCGACCTGATCAATACCGACAGACTTGCCGACCTCAGCGGCTTCCTCAGGTCACGACCCTGATACCCAGCAAGCGCTCAGCGCCGCAGGACCCTTCCAGCAACCCTCCGGCCAACCTCTTTCGCGATCTTGCGTTCCATATCCTTGCCCATGAGAATCTCAATTGCCCCTGGCACGGCCTGCCGGTAAGCCAGCGCCTTGCAGGCCCGGGCAACTGCTTCACTCTCCCGCAGACGGGAAAAGATCCGGGAATCGTCGATAATACCAGCCATCACCTGGGCGGCCTGCACCTCAACCTGAAGGGAAAGCAAAGACATCAGGCTCCCCACCCCGAGGGCGGCCGCAGCGAGGGCGAGACCCAGCGTGGTGGAGAGCTTTGCTACCACCACTGCAAAAATGAGCACCACCAGGGTAAAGATGGGAAAGGCGAAGCTGAACTTCACTGCCCACTGGCGCCACTTCAGCAGGTCCGGGTTGCGAGCCGCGACCAGCGCGTGTCCACACAAGAGAGCTACCTCACCAAGCGCAAGGACGTTGCTGGCTTCCGAGAGCCGCTTGGACAGCACCAGCTTCACGGGCTCACCCACCCGGACCTCACCCTTACGCTTTTCGACTACCTCGACCTGCTTGGTGATGCCCGCCTTTACCAGAAGCAGATCGGCAAGCTCCCGCCCGGTGCGCGAAGTCTCGTCATCTCCGGCCAGACGGGCGCCGCGGTCGCAGAAGAACTTACGCACCACCACCGAAAGGATAATGGGAATGAGGGAAACAATGAGAACCAGCTTGGCCACGAATGGAGTTTACCCGATTTCTACGCGCCGGGGTAACTAATAAAGAACAACCTGCTTTTATCTCCATTCATGCCTGGGGTAGCGCCCGGCGAGCTCCTTTTTCATTTGCGGATACCCGGTCTTCCAGAAACTTTTGAGATCCTGAGTCACCTGCCAGGGCCTCTGGCTGGGACCAAGGACCTGCAGCTGGACCGGAGTCCCGGATATTACAGGCGTCTCTTCCACGCCATACAGCTGCTGGACCTTGAGCGCGATGGTGGGGTCCGCTCCCTCCTCATAGGTCACCTTTGCCCTTATCCCGTTTACCAGTTCAATTCGCTCCGGGGCGTAGGTCTCGAGAGCGGAGTGCTGCAGCGCTGACAACCAGTCCCGCAGAACCGGCCAGACGTCCCGGTCCTTCACTTCCCGATACGAGCGCGCCCCCCGGCACACCTGTTCGATGATCATTTCCCGCTCCTCTGCTCCGATGGCACTCAGTTCGAGCTCGGGCATGGCGGTGGCCACAAAGGCAATTCTCGCGATCCAGCGTTCCACCTTCGTGTCCCAGCGCTTCAATTTGAGCGATCCCGAGACGATCTGCTCTGCGAGGAGAGCCGACGCATCTTCATCACTCACCTGCCCCGCTTCTCCCTCCTCAAGGACAAGATCGTAAAAAAGCACCTTCCGCCGCGCCATTACCCGCCGCGCGGTTTCGTCAAAAACTGCTTCTGCCTCTTCCCGGAATGCTGCAGGAAACATCTCCCGCAACCACCCCTCCTCTACCTTTACTGCGTGGCGCAGATTCACCGTCATCTCACGGCCCTGCACCTCGGTAATTTCCGTCGCCACGAAGATCCGTGCTTCACGCGCGATACTAGACTCATCCAGCTTACCTCGCCTCCCGGATGTCACCCGGCAGGCCAGCGATCCTTTGCTTGAACGCACCGCCACATGACCCCCAAAAGCTGCCAGGACAGCTCGCCCGAGGGCTTCGCGCAGCTCTTCCATCAGGACCTGCCCCGGACGAATGGAGACGCGCCCCGAGAGACGGCACAACTGCTGCCAGGCTTTTAGAGTGTCCTGGGCTTTCCGGGCATGAATTCCAGCTTCTCCACAACGCACGGGATCAAAACGCATGCCCTCCGCAACTTCACAGGCCCTCCAATCCGCTTCAAAGTCCGACCGATCGGCATCCTGCTGGAAGACACCGCGTTGCGCCCTGCTTGCCTTCCCCGTAAAAACTCCTTCCCCCTGCAAAACGGCCGCCACGAAGCACGCCTCCACCACACATCCCTCCATTTCTGCCGCTTCCAGCAAGCGGGCGGCCTGGGGCGCCAGCGGATAACGTGCCATACGCAGCCCAACTTCGGTAACCTCGCCCGCTGTATCGAGGGCTCCCAGCAACCCGAGCAAGTGTTCAGCCCGTTCAAGGGAATCTTCCGGCGGGGGATCGAGCCAGCGAAAAGACCGAACTTCTTTCACGCCAGCAGCCTTCAGGTCGAGAACCGCGGCAGCCAGGTCGACTCGGTAAACTTCCGGTCGCTCGAAATCGTCCCTTCGAGCGTGATCCCGCTCACTCCACAACCTCACACACCGACCCGGCCCGGTTCGTCCGGCCCGCCCGGCCCGCTGCTGCGCAGCCGCCTGCGAAATCTTCTGAATCGTCAGCGTGTCGATTCCTCGCCGGGAATCAAAAGCTGCAATCCGGGCCAATCCCGAATCAATCACGGTTACAATCCCTTCGATGGTAATAGACGTTTCAGCTACATTAGTCGCCACGATGATCCTTGGCCTTTGACCGGGCCCTACCGCATCCCATTGGGCCTTCGGGGACAGTGCGGAATATAACTGCTTCACTTCCCAGCCCCGTGCCCATGAGCTCCGTTCGAGGAGCTCAGCAGTCCTGCGAATTTCAAACGCACCCGGGAGGAAAACCAGGATCCGGGGAGCTCCTTCGATTTCCAGATCCACCTCCTGCAACCGACCCAGCTCCTGTCGGCAAGCCCGGGCCACCTGCTCCCAAACCGGGACACTTTCAATCGCGCCACTCCGCCCGCGCCTTGGTGGCGGTGGTGCCTGGTGGAACACCTCTACCGGGTAGAGCCGACCACCAGCTTGCAGCTCCTCACATGGTGCCAAATAGGACCCGAGCCCCCTTGTCTCCAGGGTAGCCGACATCACGAGGATTCTGAGCTCGGGTCGAGCACCGTCCTGCAGTTCGAGTACGCGCGCAAGTGCAAGATCCGACGCGAGGCGTCGCTCATGAAACTCATCAAAGATGACGGAACCGATACCGGACAAACCAGGATCCTCCCGCAACCAGCGCTGCAGAACACCATCGGTCACATACACGATCCGGGTATCCCTCCCATAGCAGCCATCAAAGCGCACCGCGTAGCCGACTTCTGCCCCGAGCTTGACCCCAAGTGAACGGGCCACGAATTCGGCCAGAAGCCGGGCTGCAATCCTGCGAGGCTGAACCACGACGATCATACCCTCCACGAGACCTTCCTCCAGCAGCATGGGAGGCACTCCGGTTGACTTTCCGGATCCCGTCGGGGCACTGAGAAGAACCCGGCCACTCTTCCGCAGACTTTCCAGCAATTCTTCCCGGATCTCGAACACAGGCAGATCCACGCCTTCTTTTTAATTACTCTGGCCAGACATCCAAACCCAAATTCGTTTGGGATCGATACAGGGATTTCCTTGTAATTTTAGTCGAATAAGACCGTATCGGCCGGGCGCAGGGAATACCTGCCAACGCTCCGTCAGACCGGCGTTATTTCTTTGCACCTCAACTGAAACCAAACT
>MDTG01387133.1_pt1 | contig 13503 bp, 10 predicted proteins | sample 811421 | NCBI WGS metagenome assembly MDTG01 (sample SAMN05326645, study PRJNA326480) | marine metagenome | isolation source: seawater | place: Pacific Ocean: South East | collected 2011 | reverse complement strand
TAAATGCGGGTCACACAGAATATGTAGAGCTTGCAAAAACTCTGGATGACCTGACACCCGACAAGTTTGCTGACATCATTCAGGCTAATCTGCTGAATAACTACCGCCTACTGTTCCAATTGACTGAAAGGCTCAACCCCGGAGCACATGTCATTTTTGTATCTTCGATCGCGGCTTTTACTGGTATCGGAAGCAATCTTGCATATACCCTTAGTAAATCTTGCCTCAAGATGATGGCTTCTATTTTGGCCAAGAACAACTTGAAGAATATCCGGTTCAATTCCGTTGCACCCGGTTTGATGCGAACTGAGTTTACTCGGGAATTTCCTGACGAATATTTCGAGCTCTACAAAAGCAGCACTCCCTTGGATCGGCTCGCAGAAGTAACTGACATTGCGGACGTGATCTTGTCTCTAGAGACCGAAATGATTTTTGTTAATGGTCAAACCTTACTTGTTGATGGTGGTTACTATTAGTTCATTCTCACTAGTTGTGTTTAGTGCTGGTTCAGGCAATAGATTGCGCCCCTTAACTTTTGCAAGGCCAAAGCTTTTTGTGTCTCTGCGGCATAAGACAATTTATGAAGCAACCGTTGAAAAGATCGAAAAACATGGCAAATGCGCTCAATCGACATATGTAATCAAACACCATAGGCATGCTTATAAGCCAGTCTTTAGGAAAGGGCATCGCAGCACCTTATTGAGAAACCCTTTTCCACCGAACATAAGTCACTGTGGGTCATCGTTGCTGACAGCCAAACACAAGCTAATTGGCCGAACTGTGCTAATAAATTCCGATTTGGTTATGGGGGCAGAAAATATACGCGCTTTCACTAATCAACTTTCTTCCAACAGCAAATCATTTGTTTGTGGGCTGAATGCATCTGCCAGCAAGAAGCCTCTGGATTTTCAAAGAGTATTTGTGGATCCAACCGGCAGGATCACTTCCTGGTCTTTAGACTTGCAAACTTACAACGGGTATGTGACCGGCCCTGTAGTTCTAAGCGCGGCAGCGACTATGGAATTAAAAAAACACCTATTCGATTCATCTTTTTGGACTGTTGGTAAGCAACCTTGTTTTTCTGTTTTATCAACCTTAATAGACCTCACGGAATTCGAATTTGTGTCGCTCGATCACAGAAAACTTATTGAGGTTGATACGATTCAAGATCATAGGGAAACGTTGTTCAAGCGCTGGGTGCCATAAACATGTGCTAACCGAAGACTACACACCTTACTGGCTAGCGCCCTGGTTTCTTTTGGGCGCTGGGAAAGCCAAAATTTCTGTAATGATGGTTAATTGGTCATTAACGCGTAAAATTAGGCAAGTCGATATTCCAAGGCGGCCAATCAGACAATTGACCGAGTTAGATCCGATAAAAAACTTACACGCACCTCTTGAAATGGAAGATCACGAATCGTTGATATATCGCAGCCAGACTCGTTAAAAATGAGATTAATTGACTAAACAAATTCATTAACGACTTTTAAAAGTGAAGAAAGGAATCTGATGGACTTTGTACATGCGAAGTTTATTGACAAAGCGAATTATCAAGCAGGAAGAGTGGACATGGTGCCTAGATAAACCAACACAAACATAATCATGCCAAAATATATATGTCGGTAAAAAAGCATGCGACGCTTTATAACTCTTACAGATGCAAATAGCATCCCAAGTAATTTAATCAAGAAAACAGAGGTATGCACCACATGATTGAGGAGTTGCTGGGGCGGAAACAGTCATTATTTGCAGATGATTTCAACGAGCATATTCGTGAAATAAAAGCGAAGGCGCAAAAGAGTGTATTCCTAATTGTTGGTGGTGCAGGAACTATTGGGTCTGCTGTGATTAAACAATTGGTAGAACTTGATGCAAAAGAAATTCTGGTAGTAGATCTTTCGGAGAACAATCTCGTATCTTTAATTAGAGATATCCGGAGTGGAAAAAAACAAATAATCAGCCACATCGAAACCTTTGCGATTGACTGCGGATCGATAGAATTTGAACACCTTTTTCACTCAATAGCAAAAATTGATTACATCTTGAATTTCGCGGCTATCAAGCACGTGAGAAGTGAAAGAAATGTTTTCACTTTGAAACGATTGATTGATGTGAACGTGGTCAACTCCATAAACTTAGCAAAGCTTGCGCACCAAAAGGACTGTAAAGGTTATTTCTGCGTTTCAACTGATAAAGCAACAAATCCAGTAAATATGATGGGAGCAAGCAAGCTACTCATGGAAAAGTTTGCTTTCTCTTTTGCCGATCACTTGAAAATTTCATCGGCTAGGTTCGCAAATGTTGCATTCTCGGATGGTAGTCTTTTATTTGGATTTAACCAACGCATCTCTAATCAGCAACCTTTGGCAATCCCTACAGATATCAAGAGGTATTTTGTTTCTTCTCTTGAAGCTGCACGATTATGTTTGTTGTCATGTTTTATGACGCATAGCGGGGAGATTTTAATTCCAAAGCTTACAAAAGATTTTAGAGACCATTCCTTGGTAGAGATGACGAATCGCTATCTGAAAATGAAAGGCTTTTTACCTTTGGCATTTGAAAAAGAGGAAGAAGCTAGGAATGCTTTTGATGCCTCTATTAAGAGCGGCCAGTGGCCATGCTTTTACTTTCGAAGTGAGACCACAGGAGAAAAAGAAATTGAAGAATTCTACTCCAAGGATGATGTTGTTGACTTCGAGCGATTCAAAGATTTGGGCGTGATAAGTTATAGACACGAGGGATCAGGGTTAGATTTTCAATCTTTTGAGAGGCAATTTGCTTCACTAATTAAGAAAAAAAAATGGGACAAAAAAGACTTCGTTTCTCTCTTCAAAGAGTACTTGCCAGAATTTCAACATATAGAAACAAATAAGAACTTAGACCAAAAGATGTGACACGGATGAGTCCCACTAGCTTATTTCTTCCATACGTTTGCTGCTAATGGAGCTTTGGTTGCTGTGAGACTTTATAGATTTAAACAACAGCTGTTACTTGAATTTTGAATCGATCAAGAGATGCTTGTAACCTTGGGTATGCCCAAGTACTAGTAAGGTCGACCTGTTTAGATGATAGTTTTGCAACATCCCAAGTTTAAGAAAAAAAAGAAAGATTATCGTTGGATAAGACATTAGCAAAAAACTTCGCAGAAGGTGTCACGGGAGTTTTAGCGGAGGTGTTAGGTCCTCGGAAACAATTCGTGCCTCTGCATGAGCCAGCATTCAATGGTAACGAAAAGCTATATCTGTCGCAGTGTATAGACAGCACTTATGTTTCTTCTGCAGGAGAGTTTGTTGACAGGTTTGAGGAAGAAATTGCTCAAACTGTTGGTGTGGAATCTTCGGTTGCGGTAGTAAACGGGACGGCTGGTTTACACTTGGCTCTAGAAGCAGTTGGTGTACGTGAATGCGATGAAGTAATATTGCCAGCACTATCTTTTGTAGGAACCGCAAACGCGGTTCGTCATGCTAAAGCCGTTCCAGTTTTCTTAGATGTAGAACGTGAGAGTTTAGGTATTTGTCCAGAACAGTTAGAAAATTGGCTTTTAAGTTCAGGCGAGTCGAAAAATGGATCGTTATTCAATAAAGCTACTGGAGCCAGAATTAGTGCTGTGCTTGCGGTACATATATTTGGGCATCCCTGCCGAATAGAAAAAATTTCCGCAATTTGTAAGCGATACAACGTGCCGTTGGTTGAAGACTGTGCTGAAGCATTAGGATCAAAAATATTAGGCAAACATTGTGGGACGTTTGGCGAGGTAGGAGTTTTTAGTTTCAATGGAAACAAAATACTAACGACTGGTGGGGGTGGCGCAATAGTATCCAATTCAAATGAGATCGTTAAAAAAGCAAAACACCTTGCGACAACAGCTAAGCTGCCCCATGCATGGCGATTTTTGCATGATGAGGTAGGCTACAATTATAGAATGCCAAACCTAAATGCTGCGCTTGGTTGTGCCCAGTTAGAGCAGCTCGATCATTTTTTAATTTCAAAACGGCAATTATTTAAAATTTACAGTGATGCATTTAGTGAATTGGAAGGGGTGGAAGTTTTACCGGAGCCAAGTAACGCCAATAGTAACTTTTGGCTGCAAGCGCTGATTTTAGACGAGGCCAATGTTTTTTTGCGTGACGCAATCCTTGAAACGACCAATAGAAATAAAATTGGGACGCGACCGATTTGGGATTTGTTGCCCACGTTGGAGCCTTACAAGAGCTTTCAATCACAAACACTAAATGTTGCCAAAGCCTTTGAGACAAAAATCATCAATATTCCAAGTAGCGCCTCTCTGATCTAATTCAGAAGGTTTTGGCTCTGTAATAGAAGTAACAGCACCTTTGTTCATATTCGCTTTAATGAAATGCTTGATAACTTTTGCTTGAGAAACAAACGATCAGCAACTTTTATCAGCTGAGGTCGATCTCAAAGGAGTGAGGCTTGAACATTTCAATACTTACATGTGGCAGGTCCGATTACTCGATTTACAGACCTTTGTTAACTAAGCTTGCCCAAAAAAAGAGCTATAATGTAACTCTTGTAGCGTTTGGCACTCACTTGGCTAAAGAGTTTGGTGAGACGTTGAGATATATCAAGAAGGATGGCTTCGCCAAAATCTTGACTGTCAAACATAATACTGGACTTGGCGGTCGCTTTGATAATGCTGAGGCGATGGCGGACTGTACAAAATTGTTTGCCAAGTATTGGCGGGACTCTGAAGTCGATCTAATTTTTTCCCTTGGAGATCGATTTGAAATGTTTGCAGCGGTGGCTGCATCTATCCCGTTTGACATCCCAGTTGCCCATATTCATGGGGGGGAGAAGTCATTAGGGGCGATGGATAATATCTTTCGCGACGCCATCACCTCAATGAGCACTCTTCATTTCACAACATGTACCAAACATGCAACCCGGGTAAAACAAATTTTGGGTAATAACAGTGACTTGGTTTTCAACGTCGGTTCTTTAGGCGTTGAAGCCATGAAGAATTGCAATTTGTTCAATCCCGATAAATTCAAAAATGAATTTGGTGTAGACCTTAGTTTGCCGACAGCTCTGGTGACTTGTCACCCAGAGACAAAGGGTGATACGGAAAACTATCAAAAAATTTGTGAGTTATTATCAGCACTCGACTCGGAAAATTATCAAAAAGTTTTTACTCTTCCTAACAATGATTTTGACGGAAAAATAATTGCCAAAGAAATCAAACAATATTGTAAATCTCGAGCAAATTGCATTGCCTTTGAAAGTCTGGGTGTTGCTGGGTACTATTCTGCACTCTTTCACTGCTCTTTTTTGCTTGGAAATTCTTCTAGCGGCATAATTGAAAGCGCTTCGTTCGGCAAATGGTTTATAAACGTTGGTGCTCGTCAACAAGGTCGGGTGCGTTCAAAAAATGTTCTTGATGTAGCTTTTGACCGTAATGAAATTGGGATTGCGATTAATAAAATCAGGAATAGGAAGGAATTTAATGGTGTGAATATTTTCGATGGCGGTAATACTTCTTCAAAAATTATCTCGGCAATAGAAGAGTGGCAAACTAATGGTAAAAATCATTGCTGAAATTGGAGTTAACCATAATGGAAGTTTAGATATAGCTTATGAGTTAATCGATGTGGCCGTTAGAGCTCAGGCGGATATTGTTAAATTCCAAAGTTTTAAAGCGCATCAATTAGTGACTCCAAGCGCACCTTTGGCAAAATATCAAAAAGCGGAGGCCAAACAATCTGACAGTCAGCTAAATTTGTTATCTGAACTTGAACTTAGTGATAAACAACATATTGAATTAAAGCGTTATTGTGATGAGTGTGGCATAGAGTTTTTGTCAACACCGTTTTCGATTGAACGCCTTAATTTCCTTCTTTGTGAGGGCCTAATTAAACGGATTAAAGTGCCTTCTGGTGAGATTACTAACCTGCCATTAATTGTTAAAGCTGGTGCCACACGCCTGCCGGTAATTTTGAGTACAGGTATGGCCAACCAAGATGAAATTAAAGAAGCCTTGGCGATGCTTAATTTTGGAAGAAGTAATGGTGTTGTGCCATTGTTGTCAAAGGATCTGGCATCTCATGTTGCAGAAAAATCATTTTTTGGCATCAATGACGTTACTGTTCTCCAGTGCGTCACTCAGTATCCGGCTACGATAGATACTGCAAATTTGAGATTGCTAAGGGAGTTTGAAACCTTTTTTGGCGTCGATGTGGGATTTTCAGATCATACTCCTAGTTTAATTGCACCCGCACTTGCAGTCTCATTAGGTGCAAGCGTAATCGAAAAACACATAACATTATCTCATGATTTAAAGGGCCCCGATCATAAGGCTTCTTTGTTGCCTTCAGATTTTGTTCAAATGTGTCAGAATGTTAGGATCGCACAGAAGGCGTTGGGTTCCACAAAAAAGATTGCTGTAGTGCAGGAAAAAGAAAATCTGCCTGTGGCCAGAAAATCCATTGTTGCCAAACGTGCAATAAGGAAGGGTGAAGTGTTTACAGAAAACCACATAGAGACCAAAAGGCCCGGCACCGGCTTATCCCCAAAATATTTTTGGGACTTAGTAGGAAAGACAGCATCAGTTGATTATCAGCAGGACGAGTTTATTTCTGAGGATCTGTAGTTAAATCGGTAAAAACTAATGATTCAAATTATTCGGAAAGCTTCTTGGGATATATTTTTGGTTAATCCCTCTTCCATTTTTTATGAATTCATCAGATGCCGCCTTGAACTTTGAGAGTTGGCTTTTGCTCTGCTCTTTCATGCACTTTTCTTCATTGAATATTCCATTTTGCCTCTCAAACAAACTTTCTGCCCTAATAGATATAACTTCGAATTTTTTCCAATCGAACTTAAATGATGCTACATATTTAAATTGGTCCTGAATTATCGCTAGACTGTAGTCCTGTCTTGTTGGGTAGAAAATTGACTCCGCCGCACATATTGCCTTTTCTTGATCGCTTATGGGACAGTCGCTCGGATATATGTCTTTTTCAAATTGTTTCTCAATAAATTCAAAAATTTTCATTGGTGCATTTATTGGTTTAGTAAATTCTTCGGGCTGGAACTTATCTTTAGTCCAAGTTGAAGGTTTAATAAGTAGAGGCACCCGAATGCGCTCTTCATATAAATAATGCCCTTTTTTAGAATAGTGCCCCCATGAAGGAGGCATCTTAATTCCGTGATCACCAGAGAGGATAATCACAGTGGAGTCGAATTGGTCAGTTTCCTTTAGATAGTTTGTTAGTTTTCCGATCTCGCTATCTACTTTCCTAAGTTGAGAAAGATACAGAGATTTAAAGTCTCCCTTATTGAGAATGTCATCTAGTGCTTCCATAGGGATGTCTGACAAATGGTGGCCATCGTCATTAGATAGCGGTGGCAAATGCAAATGTGAAAAATGGATAAAGTAATAAACATCAATTCCTGCATGCTGGCCTAAATGGTTTATTAACATATCCAGGCTGGGTGCATCGCCAAGAAATGGTTTTTCTGCATTGTAGTATTCGTCAAAACCGTGATCAAAGCTGTATAGAGGGCTAAGGCGTGGATAGACGGTTAGACCAATTGTTTGAAAGCCTACGCCTTTAAAGTATCCAGCCAGCGAGTTAAAATTTGGATCTCGAGTATACGAAAAGCTCGGTAAAGAATAGTCCCCAAAACCATGCCGAGAAGATCTTAGGCAACTCGTCATCGTTCCAACGAACGGAATAGTTGCATCTGCAGTAGAATATGAATTTTTAAAACTTAAAGACTGGCGTTTTAGCCAACTATAATTTGGTAGTTCTTTATCGATTTTTTCTTGATTCCAGAAAAGGCTTGGATCTGTCATTGACTCATTAGAGAGAAAAATCACCTTTCTGGGTTTGGCAGATAAACTACTCTTAATTAGGACCGGCTTAGAGACCGAAATCAACGGCCTTTTCAAGGGCTTTTGTATATTCGGGCGTGAATTAGTTCGGAGAGCCAAAAAGTCCCCTGTCACAGTAGTTGTGCGCACCTCAAAACGAGCGGCAGAAATATCAAAAGGTATATCGAGTATAAAGTTGGACCAGTTCCGCCCGAGAATATTAAAAAAGGTGCTATGCTTTTTCGTAGCGATGGGTATTCGGCCCGTTTTGTTTATCAGTTTTTCTTCATCTCCACCAAAAATCATCACTTCAAAAAGGATATCATCTTTTAACAAAGCCGGATCCGCGATCGTTGCATCTTGGAATATACCTAAAGAGAATTTTATTTTTGTTTGAGCCTTTAATTTCCCTAAATTCAGCTCGTAATGATTTTGTTTTGTGGGAACCAAGCACAATTTCGTGGTTCTGCCATAAGTGACGCTACATAGCATGCCACTTTTTTGGCTCCCCACCATGTCTGCATTGTGGTGACCCTGTATAGGCTGAAACAAAACCAAACTGTATTTGAATTTTGTGGCAAGTATATTATCGGGAAATAGTTCGAGTAACTTAATGAAGAGGCGTCTTATCTTTTTTGAACCAAAAATCCTGTATTCTAATGGAAGTGTCCACATCCGGTGCCTCCGAACAAAATTATATCTCATTGGCATAGCAACCACCGCATGTTTGTCTGACTTGCTTTTTTAAGTAACCTTAAGATTTTCTTTTATTTTCATACTATTATCAAAGCATCTTGACTAGAAAAATAGGACTAATTTTAGTCCTTTTACCTAAAGTGTTTTAGATTTCTCAATTCAATGTTATTCAAATTAAATTGATGACTTTTGATGAGCAATCCAGAAGTATGCTACAATCAGATTGGGTTAAGTTTTTGTAAAGTATCTCACCTACGCCGATTGCAGCTGGCAAGCTCAATTCTGCGCATCGAATAGCCATATGAGAATTAGCGCCACCAAAACAGGTTATAAGACCCGATATTTTTTGAGAAAAAAGGTAGTCGTAACCAGGATCCGCGGCTCTGATAATCGCGATTTTGCCACTTAAATCTCTACCGGAACCCTCATCTTCAATGAATGCTGGCGGTGCTATGATGGTTTTATTGGTAATAAAATTAGGTTTATTTTGTAAAGACTCGAAATAAACGAAATCTTTATTATCACAGATAATATCAGGCAATTTGACATAGTTGCCGAGCTCATATGCCTTTTGATTTTTGCTGATCTTGTTTTTTACCTCTGCCTCAAATTCAGCCACTTCGAAACCCATGCAGCCATTAACAAAATGTTGAAAGTCCACAAAAGCAAGTTCGTGCGGTTCAAAGCCACGCGCCAATAAATGCGTTTTTGTTAGGCTAATGATCTGGCTCAAGTGCTTCGTAAATTCAAACTTTGCAAATTCCCGTGCTTCTATTACCTGTCTCAGCTTGTCAAAAAACTTTGGTACTTCAATTTCAAACCTGTGTGAGATCAACAAATCAGCCACCTTTTTGTTGCTTTCAGTGCTGATATCGAATGCCTGAGTTGATGTTTCAATTCGGTCGGAGGATCCAATTAATCCGTTCGGAAAATATGCTTCGAAATTTGTCCCATAGGTTGGTGTTTCGATGTCATATGTCCCAGGCCTCAGGTGTCCATATTTTCCAATAAATTCATATCTATCCAGCGAGTTAGAATCTAATTTCATTTGTTTTGAAACCGTGTTGCAGGTTTCAAAAAACAACTCTAATTCCTCCCCGGTCACTGCATTTAAGCGATGTAAAGATCTGATCAAAACTACAGCCATGAATGCTGCACGCGCCAAACCTGCGAAAGGTAATGTCCCAAAACGTTTAACATCCTGTGTAAGCCAAAATATTTTTTCGGTTGAAGAAAAGTTACCTTGCAAGACGTCTGAAAGTTTTTTGGGTAGTTTCGAGATCTTTTCAATATCTAAGTCAACATGGCTTTGTTCGCGAAAAAGCACGTCATTTGTTATACGCCACAGTTCAAAAACAATTTTGTTTACCTGCGCGTCATCTATTACAGCTGAAGTTTCTAATCTTTTGTGGAGGTCAAATTCATAGCTAGTGGCAACTATTTCGAATTCGACTTTGTCGTGCAAACTAGGTTCTTTGACCAGCTTTTCTAAATAGCTATCAATTAATTTTTCACACAAAGGTCTTGAGACTGAAGCGGGCAAAAATGAAGAAAAAGAGGCCCGACAATCGATAAAGGGTTGGCCACCAAATAAATGCATCAATCTAGTGGATCGCAAGTTTTTGTAACCGTACTTGCTTCGCTGATAAGCCCAAGTCGAGTCTGTGATTACTTCTTTGTAAAGTGAGCTCGCAAATGCTTTTGGGCGGGTGCCAATGATTTCCGCCGGATTCCAGTCTGCCATATTGGAAAAAACAGCGCGGGATCCAAATGTTGAATATTTCTCTGATTGAAAATGTGTAAAAGCTTCTTTGTAAGTGTCTACGTATTGGAATATTTCTTCGTCACCAATCTTTTTGTCTTTTTTGACTATTGGTCGGACCTGCAGTATGAAACACTTGCCTGTAGAAAAAGCAAATTCGATATCTAACCAATCAGTCGAGAAAATTTGTTCTAGCCGCGTAGTTAATTGAATCAACTCAAGTATTTTTTTTTCTTTTATAGAGTTTTTGCTGTCCCGCCTTATAAAGATTTGTCTGAAATCATTACTTTTTCCTGATGTGACTAGTGCTGTGTCGGACCCTATATGCATATTAATTACAAAATAGGGTGCTCCAGTATCTTGATGCCTCGAGGTTACTACACCGGAAAATTCTACTTCTGTAAGTTCTTTTTGAATAACTACATGTTCATCTGATTCAAATTTGTCATAGGACTGAAAAACATGCCTGATGTTTTCTAGAATATTTTCATCAGTCGGCGTGACGCCAATCACAGATTGGTATTTTCCAGCATTAGATGTGCTTAATAAATCTTCATTGGATGAGGAGGAACGAATTACAATATTTTCATTAAATTGTTGACGTATTTGGGATAAGGCTTGTTGCGGATTATTTTGAATGTCACTGGCTTTGATTAGCATCGTCTCGAGAGTGTTTTCAGGCATCAATGGCCTGAGGTTAATTAGCGTCTGCCCTTTTGTTCCAAATTTAGCCATCAATAGTCATCTTCTTTTACTGATATCAAAAAACGCTATCTTGTATTTACCAACTGTGTGAGCCAAGTCAGAGGGATGGCTCTGGGGCTCCATATGCAGAGATTGTCAAACCTTCCATTAGACAAGTCAACGAGGGTTAAATTTTTTTTCAAATTTTCAGTAGGTTAGAATTTTTTATTGGCGAGTCTTAAATTAATTGGCCTAACCATTAAATCAACGCTGATAGAAATTCTTTGGTTTGAAGCACAATGTGCGAGAAAAGCGTCCCGTCGTCATTGCTCAACACGAAGTCAGAATTTGTGGGCTGGATATATGGTAGGTCCCATCCAGCAAAATTTTTGAGTTCACCGTTCATCGCTTTTTTATAGAGTCCCTTGTTATCTCTTTTTGCAGCAACCTGGAAAGGAGTGTCGATAAAAATCTCGCAATATTCCTTATAGATAACTCTATTGTTTTTAAGAACATCGGGAAATATGCCCAGAGTACTACAGATAACGTTTAAACCTTGCGTCTCTAAGTGAGCGGAAAGCCTCTGCAATTGTTGTTGAACAATAAGTCTTTGATCCAACGAATGATATGAAGAAAACGTTCCTACTATTTTTCGGAACTCGTCGCCATCTATGTGAATCCAAGCCCCATTTTCTCTCAACCAAGGAACCAGCTCCGTCACAAGGCGTGTCTTTCCCGAAGAAGACCTACCTAAAACCCAAATAACCATTTAAAACTCATCAACTGTTCGTCCATTTTGGTGACCGACTTGCAGGTTCAATTTAATTCTGTCAGCAAAAAATATGACTGGTAACAATTTAAATAAATCCATGAATACGGAGTGTCCCTCTATACGATTCCGTCAGGTTTGTCGGCAACGGCTCCTGAATCACAGAGGGCCGGCACACAATTGAAATTTGATTTTGGAAGTTCTCGAAAAGATTTGGGCCATAGGCGTTAGGGTTGATATAATTTGAGCGGGTGGTGATGATATCGAAAATCGCAGACTAACTAATAGAGATAAAGAACATCCAAAAAATTCGTTTTTTACACACCAGTGCCGAACTTAAATAGCATGTTAAATAAATACCCTCATTCCGTCATGTTTCATCATTTCCATGGCGAAAACCATCCCAAAGTGCAAGGTAGCATCGACTCTATTGAGTTCGAACAAATATTGAGTTGGTTAGAGCAAAATTACAATCTTCTCAGTGCAGACGTATTTTTAGATCGTTTCTTAAAAGAAAAACTTGGTCAGGGAGACATATGTTTGTCATTTGACGACGCTTTACTTTGTCAGTTTGAAATCGCGGTTCCAATCCTGGCGAAGAAAGATTTATCTTCATTCTTTTTTGTTTATTCTTCCATTCTGACTGGGAATCCAGATTACTTGGAAATCTATCGTTATTTTCGAACGACTTGTTTCACTAATATTGATGATTTCTACAGTAAGTTCTTTGAGCTAGTGAAAGTCAGCATCGGCCCGATTTACAGTGAAAACATGACACGTTTCTCCAAGTCCAATTATCTTGTCGCTTATCCATTTTATTCTTGGAATGATCGTTGGTTTAGGTTCCTAAGGGATAATGTTTTGGGCAGGAATGCATATAGTGAAATCATGAGCCAATTAATGATCAAAGAAAATTTCGATCCTGTTGACTGTTTTAGCAAACTTTGGATGGGTTCTAACGAAATAAAACAAATATCATGTGATGGCCACTTAGTAGGCTTACACTCACATTCTCACCCTACAAAAATGAGTGACCTAACCTTCTACGAACAAAAACATGAATATGAAACTAACTTCCAGCATCTAAAAAAACTGACTAGAAATATGGATCTAGTGTCGATGTCACATCCATGTGGTGATTTTAATGCAGACACGCTAGAGGTCTTAGAGTCCCTTGGAATAAAAATTGGCTTTGGTTCATCGATGAAGCAAGATCAGTGGGCAGGTAGATTTTGTGTGCCGCGAGAAGATCATTCAAATGTCGCTAAGGCTATAAAAAGTGAAATTGACCATATTTACAGGTAACCAGCCTCGCCACTTAGGGCTAATAAACAGATTATCTGAAATAGCAGATCAAACCTATGTGGTTTGTGAGGTGAATACAGCTTTTCCGGGAGAGGTGGCTGATTTTTATCAAAAATCTAAGATTATGCAACGTTATTTCAAACAGGTATTAATTGCAGAAAGAAAATACTTTGGTGAGCTTAGATTAATATCACATGTAAGTGGTTGGTTAGCAGTAAAGCATAACGATTTGAGCCGCTTGTCACCAAGCCAACTTTCGCCGGCTTTGGACTCTGATGTATTTGTTATATTCGGATCTAGCTATATTAAAGGTTGGCTAATAGATTTTTTAGTTGGAAAAAGAGCTGTCAACATCCACATGGGGTTGTCACCCTATTATAGGGGCAGTTCTTGTAATTTTTGGGCCGCTTATGACAATGTTCCCCAATATATAGGGGCGACCATTCATTTGTT
>MDTG01321108.1_pt1 | contig 13503 bp, 11 predicted proteins | sample 811421 | NCBI WGS metagenome assembly MDTG01 (sample SAMN05326645, study PRJNA326480) | marine metagenome | isolation source: seawater | place: Pacific Ocean: South East | collected 2011 | reverse complement strand
CTTTTCTCCTCACAAAAATCAATATCGAAATCCGGCATAGAAATACGATCAGGATTTAAAAATCTTTCAAAAATCAAATTGAATTTAATAGGATCTACATCTGTTATATCTAATGACCATGCTACTAACGAGCCAGCTCCAGAACCTCGGCCTGGTCCAACAGGTATATCATTTTTTTTAGCCCATTTAATATAGTCAGAAACAATAAGAAAATAACTAGAATATTTCATTTCTGTAATTATTTTAATTTCATGGTTAATTCTAATTTTATATTTTTCAAATTCAGCATTTAAAATTGAATTGTCTTTTTTACTGCTTTTACTTTTAAAGAACTTTGATTTCAGACCCTTTAAAGATTCCTCTTTTAATAAATCATCTGGTTTAGCCCCAGACTCCGAATTGATATTTGGTAATACTGGTCTAGATGAAGAGGGTTTAAAATTTACTTTATAAACTAAATTATAGTTATTCTCCAAAGCTTCTGGAATATCAAAAAATAATTTTTCCATTTCATCATCATTTTTTAAATAATGTTGGTCAGAATATTTTTTTCTATTTTTTTCGTTAATATACGTTTTATCGCCTATACAAATTAAAGCATCATGAGCCTCATGCATATCTTTGCTAATATAAAAAACCTCATTTGTTGCAATTAACGGTATTTCTAATTCCTTTGATTTAATTAGATTAAAATCTTCGAATGATTTCTCGTTAAAATCATTATGTCTTTGAACTTCTATATACAAATCATTTTTAAACTCTTTTTTTAAAAAATTATAAAGAACATTTAAATCTTCAAATTTACCTTTATTAAAAAGTTTACCAGAGAGTCCATATATACCACCAGTTAACAAAATTAAATTCTCAGTCAATCCTTTTAAATTCTCTATTTCACAGAAAGGAACATCTATATCTGAATTATTTAGAAATGATTTAGAAGATAAATTTATTATTGATTTATATCCATTTTCATTTTTCGCAATGACTGGTAACAAGCCAATTTCATTATTAATTTTAAAGTTTATTTGAGTTCCTAAAATTGGTTGAGTACCTGATTTAGATATACTTTCTGCAAATTCTAATGCTCCACACAAATTAGTTGTATCAGATAATCCGATTGCTTTTATTTTATTTGTTTTACAAAAATTTGATAATTGATCTATTCTAAGCGCACCTTCGCAAATTGAATATTGTGAATGTACTTTTATATGATTAAATTTATTATAATTTTCCATTGATGGATTTAATACTACCATCAATCATTTCAATTTTACAATCAGACATTTCAGCAAATTCTCTATTATGAGTTGCAAAAATTATTAATCTATTTTTATTTTTTAAGTTCAATAAAGTTTTAAATACACTTTTTGCATTTTTTAAATCAAGATTTCCTGTCGGCTCATCTGCTAAGATAATTTTAGGTTTATTTATAATAGCTCTTGCTATGGCAACCCTTTGATTCTCGCCACCAGATAATTCTGATGGAAAATGATTAAATCTTTTAGAAAGTCCAAATTTCGATAGCACCTTCTTGGCATTAAACTCTGATGTTTTGTTATTATTATTTAAGGCAAGTTGAGCTAAACTCACGTTTTCTAAAGCTGTAAAATCACTTAGTAGATTATAATTTTGATATATTATTCCTATTGACGAGGCTCTATATAGGTCATTTTTGTCCTGTCTATCAAAACTAATGATTTTCTTTTCTATTGCGATCGATCCAGTGCTAGGCTTATCTATTAAAGACATTAAATTTAATAATGTAGATTTTCCTGATCCTGATGGACCGATTACTGAGTAAACCTTTCCTAGACTTAAATCTAAATTGATATTGCTTAAAGCTTTGATTTTATTTTTTTTATAGAAAAATTTAGAAACTTTTTTTAATGAGATTAAATTATTCATATTTAAGTGATTTAATAGGGTCTAATTTAGATGCTTTAAAGGCAGGAAATATTGAAACTATAATTGTTGCAACAATTGAGCAGACTGAGATTAAAATTATAGAGTAAGTATCTATTTCAGCTGGCATTTTACTTAAAAAATAAATTTCCTCTGGAAACAAAGATATATCAAAAATGTTGCTTAAAAAACTTCTTATATTTTCAACATAGATTGAAAAAGCTACACCTATTAAAACTCCAAACAATGTAGCTGTTAAACCTATGTAAAAACCTACAAGAAAGAAAATTTTTGTAATAGATTTATTTAATACCCCAATTGACTTAAGTACTGCAATTTCTTTTGTTTTATTTTTTACTAAAATAGTTAATCCAGAGATTATATTAAATGTAGCTACAATTATAATTAATGATAGAATTATAAACATTACATTTCTCTCGACTTTAAGAGCAGAAAATAAAGGCTTATTAAGATCAGCCCAAGTATAAATTAAATTATTAGAAAACTTTTTTTCAAAAAAAATTTTAGCATTTTCAATCTCAATAGGATTTTTTAGGAAAATTTCCAAATTTCTTGCTGTTTTGTCTAAGTTAAGTAAACTTTCCAAATTATCGATATTCATAAATGCTACATTTCGGTCAAAATCAACAAGTCCACTCTCATAAATTCCTGAAATTTCAAAAATTTCCTGTTTAGGTAAATTACCTATAATAGTTTCTTCGCCTTTTGGAGACATTATTAATAACTTATCACCAATCCTTAGATTCAGATCAAAGCTTAATTCTTTACCAATTAAAATTGTTTTTTCTTTTGAAAAATTAATATTACTTAAATTTTTTTTAAAGATTGGCAATTTACTTATTTCTTTTGATTTATAACCTCGTATTGAGAGACCTTTTGTAAAATTTTCTTTTATAATTACTACCTCACCTGAATTAGTTTCAAGGTAACTATCTAATAAATCTTCAACTTCATTTTTAAAAATATCTTCTGATACAGTTCCATAAGAATGAACTATAACATGTGAATTAAAACCAACAATTTTATTTATAAGTTCGGATCTAAATCCATTCATTACAGACATAACTATTATTAAAACAGCAACTCCGAGAGATATTCCTATAAAAGAAAATATTGATATAACATTTAAAAAACCATCTTTTTTTCTGGTTCTCAAATATCTTAAAGCTATTCTGTTTTCTAATTTAGTTATCAATTTTTTTACTTTGATTTATATGTTTAATAATTTGATCTAAGGTCAAAATTTTTGGATCTTCACCAGTATTGATAAATTCGAAATTATTACCTTCGCTTTTGTTGCCTATTAAAATTTGATTAGGAATACCTATTAAATTAAATTTTTTTAATTTAGCTGAAAAATTTTCTTCTGTGTCATCGATAACAAAATCAATATTATTTTCTATCAACTTCTTTGAAATATTAACTGCTTTAACCAAATTTTTTTTATCACCCTTATTTAAATGTGGTATAATTACACAATCATAAGGTGACACAGATTGTGGCCATTTCATTATTTCTTTTTTTTCATCATATTTGGCTTCAATTATTGCACCTACCAGTCTTGAGACGCCAACGCCATAAGAACCCATTTTTACAAATTCTTTTTTCCCGTTATAATCTACACTTGAATTCATTGGCTTTGAATATTTATCTCCAAAATAAAAAATATGACCTACCTCAATACCTTTGGTTTTAAGTCTAAACTCTTCAGGCACTTTATGATTAAACTCTGTTTCATTAAATTTTTCATCAGTCACAGAATAAAATTTTTCAAATTCTTTTCTTAAATTTGCTAGTGAATCTTTTTCAATTTGAGTTTGTTTACTGTTTACATTAAAAATTCTCTTATCTGTATAAATTTTACTTTCTCCAGTATCTGCTAAAATAATAAACTCATGTGAAAGATTACCTCCTATTGGGCCAGTATCTGCTGCCATAGGTATTGCAGATAATTCAAGTCTTTTAAATGTTTTTAAATAGGACAGAAAAAATTTGTTATATGAAAATAATGCCTCATCATCATTTAAATCAAAAGAATAAGCATCCTTCATGTAGAATTCTCTACATCTCATAATTCCAAATCTCGGTCTTAGTTCGTCTCTAAACTTCCATTGTATATGATAAAGTAGTTGAGGAAGTGATTTATAAGATTTTATACTAGATCTAAAAATATCAGTTACTAATTCTTCATTTGTAGGTCCATAAAGCATATCTCTATTTTGTCTATCTTTAATTCTTAACATTTCTTCACCATAATCTTTGTATCTCCCGCTTTCTTTCCAAATTTCAGCAGACTGAATTGTTGGCATTAAAATTTCTTGAACACCAATATTATCTTGCTCCTCTCGTACTATTTGTTCAATCTTTTTCATAACTTTGAAACCTAACGGCAACCATGAGTAAATGCCTGCAGATGATTGTTTGATCATTCCAGTTCTGAGCATCAATTGATGGGATTTAATTTTAGCTTCAGACGGGTTATTTTTTAATATTGGGATAAATGATTTTGAAAAGAACATAAATTTATTTAAATCTTTAAATTTAAATAATCAATTAAATTCTTACTAATTTTACGTTGGTTATTGGCTTTTTTCCAGTTTTTTCTTTTGAATATTTTTTACAAACTAATTTGATAGTATCTTTTATATTGTTCTCTTGTTTTTTATTATTTAATGAAAAAGTTCTTGCTGTTTTACCAATTTCCTCTTCAAGCCCAAATTTAAACTCTTCACTTTCTATGATCGGTAATCCAATAAAAGTTAATATAGGTCTATTATGAAGATTTCCATCTGAATTAATTAATATTGTTATATCTAAAAAACCATTTGAGGATAGATTTTTTCTTTCTTTAATTGACTTGGCATCTTCATCAACACTTATATTTCCGTCTACAAAAAGTTTTCCTGAAGGGGCTCTATCAAAAACTTTTGGTTTTGATCCAGGATATAGTTTTACAATATCTCCATTTTCAACCAATACAGATTCGGGAACTTGCATTTCTTTTGCAAAATTAATATGTTCAATCATATGGCGGTGCTCGCCATGAACAGGTATTATACATTTTGGCCTAACCCAGTTATACATCTCCTTTAAATCTTCCCTGTTAGGATGACCAGAAACATGAACAAATTCGTTTTCTTCTGAAATTACTTCAAGACCCTCTTTAACTAATTGATTATGTAATTTATATAATTTTTTTTCATTACCAGGAATGATTTTAGATGAAAATATAACAGCATCTCCTTTTTCAATTATTACGTCAGGATGTGTAAACTTTGCAATTCTCATCATTGCGCCTTTTGGCTCACCCTGGCTTCCTGTACACAAGTAAACTATTTTCTCACGAGATAAATTTTTTGCCTCTCTAGGATCTATGGGTTCTATAACGTCTTTCAAATAACCACATTTTCTGGCAGCATTAAAAATTCTATGCATTGATCTTCCAACTAAAGAAATATTTCTTCCAGTTTGTTTAGCACAGTGAAAAATAGTCTCCATTCTTGCAACATTTGAGGCGAAAGATGTGACTATTATTTTTTTTTTCAATCTATTCATAATATCGATTAAACTCTTTCTAACGTCGCCCTCTGAGCCAGATTTTCCTAAACTAAATACATTTGTTGAGTCGCATATCATTGCCAAAACTCCATCTTGTCCAATTTCTTTAAGTCTTTTTGAGTTTATATCTCCCCCAATAAGAGGATTTGGATCAACTTTCCAATCACCTGTATGCAGTATATTTCCAGCAGGCGTTTGGATTCTCAATCCATTAGGTTCCAATATTGAGTGTGTAAGAGTAATGAATTCAATTTTAAATGGAGATAGTTCCAAAGTGGCATTAAGCTGAACTATATTAAGAAAAGGTGTAATATCTATTTTTTTTTCTTTAAACTTTTCTGTAATTAAAACTGCCGTGAAAGGTGTAGCATAAATTTTACATTTAAGTTGCGGCCAAATATGAGCAATTGCCCCTATATGATCCTCATGTGCGTGGGTTAAAACTATACCTAACAAATCATCTTTTTTATCTACAATAAATCCTGGATCTGGATAAATCAAATCTATACCTGGTACTGTATCGTCAGCAAATGTAACTCCAATGTCAACTATAATCCACTTTTGCTCACCAGGTTTTCCGTAAGCGAAAAGGTTCATATTCATTCCAATTTCACCAGATCCACCTAAAGGGCAAAATAATAATTCTTCATTCATTTAGGTATTTTTAATTATTTTAATAAGGCCATCAATCGTTAGATCTTTTTGTATTAAAGCCTTGTTTTTTTTTAAATTTTTAAACATATGTGCCAAACCACCAGTGAATATAAGTTTGAAAGATTTTTTTGTTTGTTTTTTAATCATTAATATAATGTTGTCAATTAGACCTATATAACCCCAATAAAATCCTGATTTAACAGCCTGATTTGTATTAGTTCCAACAACACTTGAAATTTTAGACAAATTAGTCAAAGGAATTAAAGTTGCTTTTTTAATTAAAGTATTTAAAGATAAAGTAATACCCGGCGCAATAACACCACCGTGATAAGTATTTTTAATGATAACATCAAACGTTGTAGCGGTCCCAAAATCGACAACGATATAGTTGTGCTTATTATCTATAACGCTAATAGCATTTGCAATTCTATCAGAACCAACTTGATATCTATTTACTTTAAGTTTTACCAATTTCAAAAAATTTTTACTCTTTAATTCAGTGCATGAAATATTATATTTTTTTTTTAGAAAATTTTTTAATTTATTATATGCTGATGGAACAACACTACTAAATAAGCAATATTTTATTTTTTTATTATTCAAAAATTTCAAATTTTTATAAATATATGAATTTGATATTAATCCCGTTTTTAAAAATAATTTTTTGACTTTGACAAATTTATGATTTATTAAATAAATTTTGATGTCTGTATTACCAATATCGCCAACTATATACATATTACTTTAATAAATTAATTTTTTTTTCATAGGAATTACATAGTAATTTAAATATTCTTAATCTTGTAACGTTTTTTTTTGTAAAAAAATTAATAAAATTTGTTTGATAATTTTTAATTTTTGGGCTTTTATCGATATTTATACCAATTCCTACAACTAAAAATTTTTTATGCTTTTTAAAAATTGTTTCTTGTAAAATGCCACAAATTTTTTGCTTTTTTATCAATAAATCATTAGGTCTTTTAATTGATATTTTAAAATTTATTAATTTTTGTAAACAATCTCTTACCAAATAACAATTAAGATTTGTAATTTTTTTTAGATTAGATTTATTTTTAATTTCAAAAAAAACTGACATAAATAAGTTTCCTTTTAAAGATATCCAATTTTTACCTCTTTGACCTTTTCCTTTTACTTGAACATCGGTTAAAATAATTCCTTTTTCATCTCCTTTTATTATATGTTTTAAAGCTTTATCGTTAGTACTTTTTATTTTTTTATAATAGAATTTTTTAAATTTCATCAAACCAAATTAATTTTTGATATAAGATCAATAAGACTACTTGGATAAATAAAATAAATAAGAATTAGAATTGTTGTAATTATCAAAGATAATTTTAATCCTATGTTATGGTTAGTATCATATTTCTCAATTTCATTATCAAAATATATTACTTTTATTATTCTCAAATAATAAAAAGCTGCAATCACTGTGGCTAGCAAACCTACAATCGCCAAAAAAAACATTGATTGTTCAATTACTGCCATAAAAATATAAAATTTCGCAAAAAATCCAGCCAAAGGTGGTATGCCAGCCAAAGAAAAAAGTACTATCAGCATAGACAATGATAACAATGGATGATTTTTTGACAATCCGGACAAGTCTCCTATGTTTTCATAATACTTGTCTTTTCGTTTCAGCATAAAAATACAACTAAAAAAAGCTAAATTCATTACTAAATAAATTGATATATAAGATACAGAACTTTGTATGCCTTGGTTAGTCCCAGTTGCTAAACCTGCTAATGCATATCCCATATGACTTATAGAACTATAAGCGATTAGTCTCTTTAAGTTTTTTTGTCCAATAGCTGCCACTGCACCAAAAAGCATGGATGCGATGGATAAAAAAACAATTATTGTTTGCCACTGATCTATTAAATTTATAAAAGGGGTATATAAAAATCTTATAAATACTGTTAGGGCAGCAATTTTGGGTAAAATTGCAAAAATTAATGTAACAGAGGTGGGTGATCCTTGATATACATCTGGAGCCCACATATGGAATGGTACTGCAGAAATTTTAAATGCTAAACCTACTAAAATAAATACCATTCCAAATATTATACCTTGGGTTGATTGGTCATAATTCAATGAAATAAGAAAAAAATTTGTTGATGAAGAAAATCCATAAACTAAAGAACAGCCATATAAGAGTAAACCAGAAGATAATGCGCTGAGAACAAAATATTTTAAACCCGACTCTGAAGATAATTCATTATCTCTATTAAACGAAGCTAAGACATATAAAGCTAAAGATTGTAATTCGAGCCCTATATAAAAAACAATTAGATCATTGGAGCTAACCATAACCATCATGCCGAGAATTGAGCTAAGTATTAAAATTGGGTATTCTACATTATATATATTAATTGATTTTAGATATTGTGAAGAGGTCAATAAAACAAATAAAGTTGAAATAACAATTAATATTTTAATAAAACTTGATAGATAATCAATTTTATAACTATCATTAAATATTAGAAATTCAGTACCAGACAACGGTACGTTTAAAATTAATGGTACTGCTATTATTAAAATTAATATACTTAAATTATATACAATCGTTGAACTATTTTTTTTAAAAACTCCCAAAAGTAGTAAAAACATCAAGCTTAATGCTAAAAATATTTCAGGTATTACAAAATAAATATCTGTTATCATTTAGTGTTTGCGGTATATATTTCTAAATTAGTGTTATAATTGCTTATCAAATTACTAATTGATACCTCAACTGTATTTATTAAAGGTTCAGGGTAAAATCCAAAATATAAGCTAGGAATAGCTAATGTAGCTAAAATAATTATTTCTGATTTGCTTAAATCTACTAAATTTTTCAAATCCTTGTTATTAAGCTCACCAAAAATAACTCTTTTATATAACCATAACATATATGCTGCACCAAGAATAACTCCTAAACTTGCAATTACAGCCACTAAAAAATTGACTTTAAATGCACCTATAAGTATTAAAAATTCTCCAACAAAACCTGTTGTACCTGGTAAACCAAGCGCTCCTAGGGTAAATATCATCAATAATATTGAATATTTAGGCATTACTTCAACTATACCACCGTACATTTTAATCTCTCTTGTATGCATTCGTTCATAAATAACACCTACACATAAAAATAATGCAGCAGAAATTATTCCATGGCTTATCATTTGAAAAATACTTCCTTCAAGACCTTGTTGGGTCATTGTAAATATTCCAAGAGTAACAAAGCCCATGTGGGCAACTGACGAATATGCTATTAGCTTTTTCATATCCTCCTGCATAAGCGCTATTAAAGAGGCATAAATTATTGCAATAAGACTTAACACATATATTAAATTAACAAAATACTCCGAGCCAATTGGAAATAAACCAATTGAAAATCTAATAAATCCGTATCCAGCCATTTTAAGAAGTATTGCAGCTAAAATAACTGAACCAGCTGTAGGTGCCTCTACGTGTGCATCAGGAAGCCAAGTATGAACAGGCCACATAGGTGTCTTAACAGCAAAAGAACTAAAGAAAGCTAGCCATAGAATTTTTTGATATTTAGCATCAATTCCAATTTGATAAAGTTTTTCAACATCAGTAGTTCCTGTTAACCAATATATATAGATTATCGCAACAAGCATTAAAACTGAACCAAGTAATGTATATAAGAAAAATTTAAAAGCTGAATAAACTCTTTTTTCTCCACCCCAAATTCCAATAATAAGAAACATAGGTATTAAGCCACCTTCAAAAAATAAATAAAATATTACTAAATCTAAAGAACAGAAAACACCAATCATCAAACTTTCCATTATCAAGATTGCAAAAAGAAAATCTTTAAGGCGTTTTTTTACAGTACTGTTTACAGATAAAATACATAATGGAGTAATAAATGTTGTAAGAACTATAAATAAAATCGATATGCCATCAACTCCTACTTTATAACTAATAAAACCATAAATCCATTCTCTGTTTTCAACAAATTGGAAGGATGGTTTCGAATTATCAAATTCATACCAAAGATAAATAGATAGAAAAAAATTTATTAAACTTATAAAAATAGAAATATATTTATGGCTATTATATCTTTCAGAATTGGCTTTTGTAAAAAGAATAAATAAAGCTCCAACAGTTGGTACACAAATTAATAAACTTAGAATTGGTATATCCATTATTTAATTATTAAGTACGTTAGTAAGGCAGAAAAACCTACAAGCATGATGAATGCATATTGATAGATATAACCACTTTGAAATTTTACCGCTTTATTTGAGAGTATTTTTATTATGTATGAAATACCATCTGGACCAAATCTATCAATTATAAGTCCATCGATTTTTTTCCAAAAGTAAAGACCTATCTTTTTAAGACTTTCAACAAAAATAAAATTATAAATTTCATCAAAGTACCATTTGTTCTTTAAAAAATTATAAAATGGTCTATTTCCATCAACTACATAAGTAAGTAGATCTTTTCTTTTGACGAAAAAATAATAAGCTAACGGTATTGTAAGTGTAACCAGTGTAGGGGTTAAAAATAAAAACCAATTAGGTGGATGTTCTGTGCTTAACGGCTCTAGAAAAAATATTGAAGAATTCCAAAACTTATAACTTTTATCTATACCAATAAATAAATCTTTAAAAAAATAGCCCGTAAAGATAGAGCCTATAGCAAGAACTATAAGAGGAATTATCATAACCATTGGTGATTCGTGTATGTCATCTAACTTCACTAAAACGTTATTAAAATTTCCATGAAAGGTTTTAAAAAAAAGTCTCCAAGAGTAAATTGATGTTAATAAAGCAGTAATTATTCCTATAAAAGCTGCGTAATATCCTAAAGAGCTACCTTTTAAGTAAGCAAATTCTATAATTGCATCTTTAGAATAAAAGCCAGAAAATAATGGGAAACCTGTCAAAGCTAGTGTTCCAATCAGCATTAAAGCATATGTCAACGGTAGCTTATTTTTGACTCCACCCATATTTCTTATATTTTGTTCATCGTTAAAAGCATGAATCACTGATCCTGCGCCTAAAAATAGTAAAGCTTTGAAAAATGCATGAGTAAATAAATGAAACATAGCAACGTTATAAGCACCTACACCCGTAGCAAAGAACATGTAACCTAGTTGGCTACATGTTGAATAGGCAATAATTTTTTTTATATCGTCCTGGACTAATGCAACGCTTCCTGCAAATATTGCTGTTGTCATACCAATAACTGTTACAATTGACAATGCAAACTCAGAATATTCATATATTGGAGAACATCTAACAACTAAAAATACTCCAGCGGTAACCATTGTAGCAGCATGTATTAATGCGGATACAGGGGTGGGTCCCTCCATTGCATCTGGAAGCCAAGTGTGCAGAAAAAATTGAGCAGACTTACCCATTGCACCAATAAATAATAAGATACAAATTAAATCTATACTATTTATTTTAATGCCAAGAAAAGTTATTTCATCATTAGTAAATAAAACGATTTGCTGAAAAACTTCATCATAGTTCACAGTTCCAAATAAATAAAAAATTAAAAAAATTCCTAATGCAAAACCAAAATCTCCAACTCTATTTACTAAAAAAGCTTTTATAGCTGCAGAATTTGCAGAATTTTTTTTAAACCAAAATCCAATTAAGAAATATGAACAAAGACCAACACCTTCCCATCCAAAAAATAATTGTAAAAAATTATCAGATGTCACCAGAGTTAACATTGCAAAAGTAAATAGTGATAAATAAGCCATAAATCTTGGTTTATGTGGATCATGAGACATGTATCCAATAGAATAAATATGTACTAATGATGAAATTAAATTTACTACTACTAACATGACAGATGATAGTGCATCTATTTTGATAGACCAATTCACCTCCATGCTTCCAGAATTTATCCATTTAGCAATAAGGAGATTATTTTCATATCCATAAATTATTACATTATAAAAAATAACAATTGATAGGATTGCACCTATACTTGTAAATAAAGAAGTAATATAATTACAAAATCTTACTCCAATTAACTTATTAAAAAAGCCAGATATAATTGCTGCAATTAATGGTAAAAATAAAATTAAGTATTCCACTTTAACCTTTCAGTTTTTCTATTTCCTCTACTCGTATAGTCCCTGAATTTCTGTAATAAACTACAATGATTGCAAGACCTATAGCTGCTTCAGCTGCTGCAACCGTTAGAATAAATAATGTAAAAATCTGTCCACTTATATCATTCATGAATATAGAGAATGAAACTAAATTAATATTTACCGCTAAAAGAATTAATTCTATACTCATCAAAATTACAATTACATTTTTTCTATTTAGAAATATTCCAACTATTCCTATAAGAAAAATTATTGCACCCAACGTTAGATAATGGCCTATACCAATTTCAATCATCTATTTTAATTCCCTCGTGTGATTTTACATTGATAAGTGAGACACTGTCGTTTCTTTCTCTTGCTAATTGTTTAAAATAACTTTGTCTTTTAAGACCTTCTCTTTTTCTAAATGTTAAAACGATCGCACCGATCATCGCAACAAGTAACACCATGCCTGATAATTGGAAGAGATGTATATAATCTGTGTACAAAACATTTCCAATGGAATGAGTATTGGTAATATCTGAAATAAATATTTTGTTAGATAATTCAGGTTTATATTTCCAACCACCTATTACAATAATTACCTCAAAAAAAATTATAATACTTACTAAAAGACCTATGGGTATATGGGCAGAATTAGTTGAAGATTTAAACCAAGTATTTTTTTGTTTTGCCACATTTAACATCATAACTACGAATAAAAATAAAACTGCAACAGCCCCTACGTAGACAATAAGCATAATCATGCCTAAAAATTCAGCACCTATCATAATAAATAAGCTTGAAATACTAATAAAATCTAAAATTAAAAAAAAAACTGAATGAACTGTATTTTTTGAAACTGTAACCATAATAGCAGAGATAACTGCAATAAATGAAAAAAAATAAAAAAAAAAGGCGTGTGCTATCATTAATTACCTATAAGGATTGTCTGCTTTAATATTGGCAGCCAAAACGTTTTCCCATCTGTCACCATTTTCAAGTAATTTTTCCTTATTGTAATATAGCTCTTCTCTAGTTTCTGTAGCGAATTCAAAATTTGGTCCCTGTACGATTGCATCTACCGGACATGACTCTTCACATAAACCACAGTAAATACATTTTAGCATATCAATATCGTATCTTGTAGTTTTTCTGCTACCATCACTTCTTTGTTCTGATTCAATTGTTATTGCTTGTGCAGGACAGACTGCCTCGCATAATTTACAAGCAATACATCTTTCTTCTCCATTTGGATATCTTCTTAAAGCATGCTCACCTCT
>MDTG01101030.1_pt1 | contig 13503 bp, 11 predicted proteins | sample 811421 | NCBI WGS metagenome assembly MDTG01 (sample SAMN05326645, study PRJNA326480) | marine metagenome | isolation source: seawater | place: Pacific Ocean: South East | collected 2011 | reverse complement strand
TGATTATGTGATTCTTTATTTAGAATTGTTCTAATCGTATAACTAGTGGAATTTTTATTTTTATACTTGCATTTAGGATCTTGTTGCTGAACAAAGTAGATATCTGCTTTAGAGAAAAGTTTATTTGAAGTAATAGCTAATTTTTCTATTAGCAATTTATAATCGTTTAACTCTTCACCTAATTCTAAATTACGAAATTTTGGTAATTGATGTTCTTTTAAGAAAGTTGGATTTTTTATTCCATGCCCTAAATTATTTATACCATCAGCTGATTGGGATTCATTTATAAACTTTTCTTTTAATTGAGAGGCTTTTTCATAAATGAAAGATTTCTTTTTTAAAAATATTCTTAAACGTGTTATTGTACCACGTTTATCATATAGATTATTAAGCCTATTATTAGAAGAGTCAACCAACCTAATATCATTAACTCCGAAAAGGAAAACTATTTTTTTTACTTCTTTTCTTTCTAATACCTTAGAATGCCATTTTTTTAATGACATTAAGTGACCATATGAGCTTTGGCCGTCAACGCCAGCATTAATGACTTGAAAATCCTTCGATACTTTTGATTGTATATAATCTTGATAAGTATCTCCTTCTGATATAAACCTTTGATCAGTCGTATAGCCCCCAATAGTAAGGATTTTAAATAATTCATTGTTAGAATCATTCGCTATCCTATATCCATTATTATTACGCCGGTAGAAAATATCGTAATTACTTTTTTCACCGTATATCTTTCTTCCATCAATTTTAATATTTTTATTGGTAATTGTGCCAGGTATTGAATCTGTAGGTGAAAAGATTAACCATTTACCAAGAATTATATCAACGGATGAAATCAAGAAAAGAAAGATTATAAAATTAATTGAAATCGTAGATATTGGAGACTTCATATTTTATTAGCCTAAAAATAGATTCTTGATAAACTATAGTTAGTTTTCAGCCATTTGTTATAATTGAAATTATTAAATAATATAATGACTGCTAGCGTTGACATCCTTCTAGTTACTTGTGGTGATTATAATCATTTAAGAAAAACAATTGAATCTATTTTTTATCAGGATTATAAAAATTGGAGATTGATAATTGTAAATGATGCAACCAAAGATAGTAGAGCTTTAGATTATATGAAATCAATTCATTCCATAAAAAATGAAATAATTATAGTCGATAATCAAGAACGAATTGGACTAACTAAATCACTATGCAACTCTGAAAAGCTTTTAGTATCTAAATATATTGCAAGAATTGATACTGGTGACATCTGGGAAAAAAGAAAGATATCAACGCAAGTCGATTTTATGGAAAAGCATCCAAATATTCATTTGTTAGGTACTCAAGTTAACTTCATATTAGATGATATGAAGATTGTGGGTCGATCAAATTATGCTACAAATCCAATTGATATAAAAAAACAAATTTTATCAGTTAGGGGAGTATATTCTCACTCTACAATTATCTTTAAGCGCAACCCATTAATATACTATGACCCACTTTACTATCATTCTCAGGATTTAGATTTATACCTTAAATACATAGAGAATGGTTTCGAAATAGCAAATTTATCAGAACCATTATCATCTACCTTATATGACTTTAATGGAATAAGTATTAAAAATAAGCCTCTACAAATAAAGTGTGTAAATAGAGCTATAAATAATTATTTTTCTAGGGAAAGCGGAAGGAGAGAAAATAGGAAGCCATTTAAAATAAGCAATTTGGAGACCTTATTATGGCAGGCTTCCAGTAAATTCTACTTGCGTTATTTAAAAAATTCTAAATCTAATATAATAAAAAGATTTTTTTTCCTTGGATTGTCTATAGTAATATATCCACCACTGTTAGGTATTTATAAATATAGATTAGTCGGAATGATAAATTTAGTATATAAACGAGTCTTAATTTAAACTTTTAAATAGAGATTTAAATTTCGATCTCATTTCATCCAAGTTGTTAAATCTATCTAAATTGTTGAAACTTCTCTGAGACATTTCCTGATAAAATATATCGTCATTCGTCAATTTACCTATTGCGGAACATATATCTTCCTCCTTTTTGACTCTGCATGTAATTGCCACATCTTCAGGTACAAGATAATTAACGCCATTATCTAAGAATGTATTAACAATAGGTAATCTATAAAACATAGCTTCTATCTGCACCAGCCCATAAGCCTCACCTTTTGTAATGGATGGGAACAGAAAAATGTCAGCATTTGATAAAAGTGAATATTTTTCTTCATTTGTAATTTTACCTGTTAATATCACTCTTTTTTCTAATTTGTATTTTCTAATTAGTTTCTCTAGATTTTTATATAAAGGTCCTGATCCAATTATAGTATATTTCACATTACTTTTCAGAAGACTTATTGATTTAATCGCATATTCATAACCTTTATATTTTACTAATCGGCCAATACTAATTATATTAATCTCATTTTTATGTTGGATAGAATATATTTTTTTTTGTGGAATATTCGTTTTTGGTAACTCTATAGATGCTGGAATCATGATTATTTTTCTTTTTACGTAAAATAATTTAGAAAGCAATGAGTCTTTAATGTGCGATGGGGTATAAAATACTATTTTTTTAGCAAATGCAAATAAGATTAAATCTATTAATATTAATACTGGTGCGACAATTAAGTAGCTACTGTATGCTTCTGCATGCCAGGTTATTATTATATTTATTTTTCTGTTAAATAGGTAGGCAATAATTAAGCTAATAGCAGAAAAGGGATCTGGATGCTGTGTATGAAAATGAGTAAATTTATTTTTATTCCTTACGATGCTTATCAGATATCTTAATGATACTGCAATTGTTCCAAACTTTAATTCTGAGGGGAATATAGTCTCTTTTATACCTTCTTGTTTTCTTATCAGTGGCTTAGTTAATTTACCGCTTAAATCATAAGTATAGACTTCTGCTCCAAATTCTTTATCTTTGTATATGTTTTTACAATATTCAGGTATTCCACCTTTATAGTCTAATGGTGCTCGAGCTAAACATAATAGTTTCATTTATATTTTAAAAATAGGTGAATGAAATAACATTGGGCAAATCAGAATTAGTTTACCAAATCAAAAATTCCAAAAATAATATAAAGCATAACCATACCAGGTTTTGATACCTCTAAAATTAATCATCGAGGAAATTTTGATGTAAGTCGCTTTTTATTGGAATAGATACTAACTAGCAACTAATAGATAAGTCTTAAATTAAGATTGATTTGAAGCAAATTATTTAAATTTGACAGAATGAAATTGTTTGTGATGAAAAAGATACCGAATGGCAAAAAGTCCTTGAATTCAAGGAACTTTCATTAGAAAGGACTTTCTATAGGTAAATAATTATTCTCTTTGAAAAAAGTAATTTCATTCGCACTTCATAGCAAATGAACTGTACTTTATTTATTTTTAAATTAAGATTGATAAGATCAAGTCTTTACTGTTTAGTATTTTTCTTTTTTCTTATTTCTTTTACTAATGACTGTTAAGAGTTTGTTGTTATCTGCAGGTCTTGGAACAAGGCTGAGACCCTTAACTTTGCATACACCCAAGTGTCTTGTTTCTATTGGTGGGCAAATTCTTCTTGATAGATGGCTCTCTTCCTTGGAAGAGTTAGGATGCTCCGAAACAATTGTTAATACGCATTATCTCTCAGAGATGGTGGAAGCCTTTCTTTTATCAAGAAAGCAGTCTAGGATGAAAATAGTAAGTAAATACGAGGAACAGTTACTTGGTACTGCAGGAACACTTATTGAAAATAAAAAATTTTTTAAAAATTCAACAGGAATATTAATACATGCAGATAATATTACAAATTTTAAACTAAATAAATTAATTGAATGTCATCGATCAAGGCCATCTAATTGCTTACTTACAATGCTTACTTTTGAGACGAATAATCCATCAAAATGTGGGATAGTTAGAACAAATTCAGATGGCATAGTTGTTGACTTTTTAGAGAAATCTTCTTCCCCTCATGGAAATTGTGCTAATGGTGCAATATACTGCTTTGATTATGAGTTAATAACCTTTTTGGAAAGACTAGGACCTGACATAAATGATTTTAGTACCCAAGTTATTCCTTCATTGATTGGTAAGATAAAAGCATTACACACTAACGAAATCTTTTTAGATATTGGGACTCCTGAATCATTAAAGGATGCTCAAAAAATTTGGGCTGATAAGAATTAAAAGATATGAAAAGCATTAACTCAAACTTTTCAATTTTTGCTAAAAATTATATATCGAATTTAGGGAATGTTTTTACATCTGAAAAAATAGATTTAATTCATATGTTGGCTAATGATCTTGGCCAGAATTGGAAAGAAGGTAGGAATGTTTTTTTATGTGGGAATGGAGGAAGTGCGGCGAACGCATTGCACATAGCAAATGATTTTATATATGGAGTGGGTGCTTGTGGTAAGCCACCTATACTTCCAGGTATAAAAGTAGAAGCTCTACCCTCAAATCCTGGAGTAATTACTTGTTTAGCTAATGATATGGGTTTTGAAAATATTTATTCAAATCAAATTAAGGTAAAAGGTGAAAAAGGGGATATTTTAATCGCTTTATCAGGTAGTGGAAATTCAATTAATATAGTTAATGCAATTAATCAATCTAAAGAAATTGGTATAAAAACCTATGCAATATTAGCATTTAGTGGGGGGAAATGCCTGGAGATAGCTGATTTTCCAATATACTTCAATATAAATGACATGCAAATTGCTGAAGATTGTCAATTAATTGTTGGCCATTTATGCATGCAATGGTTAAATGCTAATAAGCAGCAATTCCTCCATAAATCATAAATAAAATGGCTGAAGTTGATTTCCTTACTGATTTACATAAAAGTACAAAAAGAGATTATCTTGCAAGAGTTAACGATCCTATTTATCCCAAGCATAAGGCAGCTAAATTAGCTAAAAAATTCGACTATGATTATTGGGATGGAGATCGGCGTATTTGTTATGGAGGCTATAAGTATATTCCTGGGAGATGGACTTCAGTAGCAAAAAAATTAATAGAACATTATAATATCACATCCGAATCTAAAGTTTTAGATATTGGTTGTGGGAAGGGTTTTCTATTATATGAAATATCAAAAATTCTACCCGGAGTTGATATTTATGGAGTCGACATCTCTGAATATGCAATAAAGAATTCAAAGGAAGAAATTAGGCATAAAATTTCATTGGGATGTGCCTCAAAACTAAATTGGACTGATAATTATTTTGACTTGGTCATATCAATTAATACCTTACATACTATGTATTCATATGATTTACAGCTTGCATTAAAGGAGATGGAAAGAGTTGCTAAGCGTAATAAGTATCTTTGTGTAGAAAGTTATAGAAATGAAGTTGAAAAAGCAAATCTTCTCTATTGGCAAGTTACCTGCGAGGCTTTCAATACGCCTGAAGAATGGAAATGGTGGTTTGACTTGACAGGATATACAGGTGACCACTCTTTCATTTATTTTGAATAAAACACTTTAATAAATTGAATGTAATTCCAACCTACACAGAAGCAGCTATTTTGGTTGAACAAAAAAAACCTTTAATAGTTGACAAAATAGAGTTGCCGAAAAATTTGGGTCTCGGACAAGTCCTTGTGGAGGTATTAGCAAGTGGAATTTGTGGCTCCCAAATAGGTGAAATTAATGGAGTGAAAGGAGAAGATCGCTTTCTTCCTCACCTTATGGGACATGAGGGTTGTGGAAAAGTTCTAAAAATAGGACCAGGCGTAAGAACTGTCAAAGTTGATGACATTATTGTTTTGCATTGGAGAAAAGGTTCTGGAATTGAGTCAGAACCTCCAAAATATAGATGGAAAGGAGAGACACTTAATGCTGGTTGGGTAACTACTTTTAATAAACATGCTGTAATTAGCGAGAATAGATGTACAACTATCCCTTCTTACATAAAACCCGAACTTGCGGCTTTATATGGTTGTGCGGTTACTACAGGTTTTGGGGTAGTCGAGAACAATGCAAATATTCGTATTGGCGACTCAATAGTTGTATTTGGTGCGGGAGGGATTGGATTGAATATTATTCAGGCATCTAAGATGAAATCTGCTTATCCAATAATAGCTGTTGATATTTATGATAATAGATTAAAATTAGCAAAAAGAATAGGGGCAACTCATATCATAAATTCTAGAAATATTAATGCCGAGGAAGAGATTAAGAATATCTTAGGTGAAAATGAATTAGATATATTTATTGACAATACTGGAATCACAAAAATAATAGAATTAGGCTATCGAATTATTAAAAATGACGGTAAATTAATTTTAGTGGGAGTTCCTATGAAAGGCGAGAATATTTCAATTTTTTCTTTACCATTACATTTTGGAAAAGTTATAGTCGGATCTCATGGTGGTGACTCTATCCCTGATAAAGACATACCAAGGTATCTGAAATTAATGAGCAATTCTTTATTAGATTTAGGCTTTCTCATAAGCTCTAGATATAAATTATTTCAGATAAATGAGGCTATAAATGACATGTCAAAAGGGACTAGCGCAGGGAGAATAATAATAGATCTATGACGAGTAATATCCTTATCCGAATTAATGATTGTATTTCTAGCAAAGATTCTGTTCTTGCTTATGGTCATTTCAATACAATCCATCCTGGTCATATTAGATATCTTAAATATGCAAAAAAGCAAGGTAAAAATCTTTTTATAGCATTAATGGGAGATAAGTCTTTAAATGATTCTTTTACATTCAAATTCAACCAAAAAGATCGAAGTAATGCACTATCTTTGATAGGCATCGCTGATAAAATAATACTTTTAGATGCTAATGAGTTGTCTTTGGCGGTTGAAAAGATAACGCCTAAATTACTCATTTTAGGTAAAGAATTTGAGTCTTCCTCCGAAGAAGAGATAGTGAAATCTATCAATATACAAAGAAAAGCTGATAGAAGATTTAGTTTTTATGGTGGAGAAATAACCTATTCTAATTCAGAGCTTCTTAATGGAATAGGTTCAGAAATAGAGGCCAAACGTAAAAAAGAATTCTCAGCTGCTTGCTTGAAAAATAATATTTATTTAGAAACATTGTATGAATCAATTAGTCATTGGAAAAATACAAATTTAGTTGTTATTGGAGATTCTATTCTTGATCAATATGTTGCATGTGAAGCGCTAGGAATGAGTGCAGAGGCACCTGTAATAGTAGTCAAAGAATTGGAAAGTAAAAACTTTATCGGAGGTGCCGGAATAGTTGCTGGTCATATAAGTTCATTAGGTGCAAATTGTACTTTGATTTCTGTTATTGGTGATGATCAAAATGGCGAAAGTCTAAGAAATAAATTAATTGAGGCAGGAATTAAAGACGGTTTAGAAATTGATAGTGAAAGGCCTACAACCTTTAAGAAAAGGTATGTTGTTGATAATCAAAAGCTTTTTAGAGTCAGTAAACTAGAACAATTTCAGATTAATAGTAAAATAGAGGAGAAAATTATTAACAGGTTGGAGCAAATAGCACCAGATATTGATGGGATTGTTATCAGTGATTTTGTTTATGGTGTCGTAACTGAAAATGTGTTGAAAGCAATCAATTTAATTGCAGAAAAATATTCTTTGATGTTGTTCGGGGATTTACAATGTAGCACTCAAGTTGGCTCAATAACTAAGTTCAATAATTTCACCTTAGTTTGTCCTAATGAGAGAGAGGCTCGCATTGCAATGCAAGATAAAGATTCTGGGCTTGAATACTTATCCAATAAATTACTTAGCTTGACTAAATCTGAAAAGTTAATAATGAAGTTAGGACCTCAAGGTTTTATAGCTTATGAGAAAGATACGAATGGTCAGTATTTTAGTCAATCTTTCCCTGCATTATCTGTGACACCAATTGATCTTACTGGTGCTGGCGATTCGTTACTTGCTGTAATGGCAACTGGTTTATCTAGTAAACAGCCTATGATGCAAACAGCTGCAATAGGTTCTTGTATGGCTGCAATAGCAGTTGAAACATTAGGTAATACACCTATAGATTTAGATAAATTAAGAGAGAAAATCTACAGCACCTTCAAAAAATAAGAATATGAAATTTTTAGTTATTGGTAGCAATAGTTTTAGTGGCTCCCATTTTGTATCTTCAGCTTTAAAAGAAGGTTATCAAGTCTTTGGCCTAAGCAGATCAAATGAACCAAATAAAGTTTTTTTGCCTTATAAATGGAAAGATAATCTCCTTTCAAATAATAAATTTGAATTTTCTAGAGCTAATTTGAATAATGATTTAGATAAAATTATTAATTTTATACATGATAAAAAACCCACCCATATTGTTAACTTTGCCTCTCAAGGTATGGTTGCTGAAAGTTGGCTTAATCCTTTAGATTGGTATAATACAAACCTCATTTCTCAAGTCGCATTTCATGATGAGTTGAGAAAGTGTAAATTTGTAGAGAAATATGTACACGTAACCACTCCTGAAGTATATGGAAGTGTTAATGAGAAATGGATAAAAGAGAGCAACCAATTCAATCCATCTACTCCATATGCAGTAAGCCGAGCTGCATGCGATATGCATCTTTTTAGTTTCTACAAGGCGTATGATTTCCCAGTCGTTTTTACAAGGGCTGCAAATGTATATGGACCTGGTCAGCAGTTATACAGAATAATTCCCAGAACCATACTTAGTGCTCTTACAGGTAAGTCAATGGAATTACACGGAGGAGGTAATTCGATAAGATCCTTTATTCATATAAATGATGTCATATCAGCCACTCTTAAAATTGCAATATCTGCCGATCCAGGAACTAGTTGGCACATTTCTACATTAGAAGCATTAAGTATTAAAGACTTAGTGAAAAAAATTTGCGAATTAACATCAGTAGATTTTAATTCGATTGTCAAAAAAACAATTGATCGTTTAGGTAAGGATCAAAGTTATTTACTTGATAGTAGCTCTCTTAGAAAAGAGTTTGGATGGAAAGATAAGATATCTCTTGATGATGGTTTGTGCGATACTTTATACTGGGTCAAATCTAATTTAGACATTCTCTCCCAAATGGAATGGAATTATTTGCATAAGTCATGAAATTATTAGTTACAGGTGGATGTGGTTATAAAGGATCCTTATTGATTCCCAAGTTATTAGAAAAAGGCCACAAAGTTATTAATATAGATAGTCAATGGTTTGGGAATTTTCTCCCAAAACATCCTAATTTGAAAAACATAAAAGCTGATATTCGGGATTATGAGTTTGAAGAATTAAAAGATGTAGATAGTATTATTCATTTAGCAAATATTGCTAATGATCCTGCAGTTGAACTTAACCCATCATTAAGTTGGGAGGTTAATGTTTTAGCTGGACAGCAAATAATAGATAAAGCCTCAAAGTTTGGTGTGAAACAGTTTATATATGCAAGTTCAGGTAGCGTATATGGAGTTAAAGATGAAGATAAAGTTACTGAGGATTTACCATTAGTTCCTATTTCAGTTTATAACAAAACCAAAATGGTTGCTGAAAGAGTTTTTCTCTCTTATTCAGCAAGTATGAAAATACATTGCATTAGACCTGCAACAGTATGCGGAGTATCTCCCAGGATGAGATTAGATGTAAGTGTTAATGCCTTAACTTTTCAGGCTCTTAAGAACCAAAAAATAACAGTTTTTGGAGGAGATCAAACAAGGCCCAATATTCACATAAAAGATATGATTAATGTTTATTTGCATTTTTTATCAAACCCTAATATTGAATCTGGTTGCTACAATGCAGGGTTTGAAAATGTATCAATAATCGATATTGCAAAGCGTATTCAAAAGAGAATTAAATCAGAAATAATTATATCTGAATCTAATGACCCTAGGTCATATAGACAAGATTCAACGAAATTACTTAGAACTGGTTTTAAACCATTATATGGAATTAATACAGCCATCGAAGAAATAGAATTAGCTTATAAAAAATCCAATTTACCTGAAGGTGACAATTGTTATACTGTGAAATGGATGAAGAATTTGAAATTGAATAAAGGAGATCATTAGTATGGATCAAATAAGAATTTTTAATGATGATATTAATTTAAAAATATTAATATTAATGAGGCGAATTAGAGATATAGAAACAAGAATTTCTACTGAGTATTATAAAAATGAAATGCGTTGTCCAGTTCACCTATCTGTAGGGCAAGAATGTCCATCTGCTGCACTCTCATTATTAGTTAAAAAAAATGATTACTCAGTAAGCACACACCGCGGTCACGCTCATTATTTAGCAAAAGGAGGGGATCTTAAAAAAATGATCGCCGAGATTTATGGCAAACGTTCTGGTTGTTCCCTAGGGAAAGGTGGATCAATGCATTTGATAGATAATTCTGTAGGATTTATGGGGACATCAGCTATTGTTGGAAATAGTATTCCAACAGGTACAGGATTAGCTCATGCGGCAAAGCTGAATAAACAAAATCAAATCTCAGTCATACATATAGGAGATGGTGCAACTGAGCAAGGATCTTTTTATGAATCATTAAATTATGCTTCTTTACACTCTTTACCAGCTTTATATTTTTGTGAGAATAATTTATATTCAGTTAATTCGAGATTAGATGTCAGACAGCCAAAAGGTCGAAATCTTGGTGAAATCGCTAATGCTTTAGGTGTTGAGAACTTTCATGATTCAGGTAAAAATTTTATAGAAACTTATCAGACGCTTAAAAGAGCTTTTAATCAATGCCGAGATGAGTCAAAGCCTGTATTTATTGAATTCAAAACTTTTAGATGGCTTGAACATTGTGGACCTAACCCTGATGAAAATTTAAGGGGAACTGATGAATTTTTATATTGGAAAAGTATTGATCCATTAAGTATGGCAGAAAAGTCTTTATCCAAAAAACAAATTGATATTTATGAAAAGGCTGTAGATGAAATTAAAATTGAAATAAATGAAGCCTTTTCATTTGCAAAGGAATCATTACCGCCTTCGCAAGATTCAGCCTATACACAAATTTATTCTTCGGAGAAATGAAACTAAAATTTTACCAAGCTATAAATCATGCTATTCATGACAGCATGAATGAAGATAAAAATTTAATTGCAATGGGTTTAGGGATTAATGATAAGAAAGGTATATTTGGTACAACTACAGGATTGAAAGAAAAATTTGGTAGTAATAGAGTATTAGATATTCCTACTTCGGAAAATTCAATTACTGGTATATGTATAGGGTTGGCTATAGCTGGGTATAAAACATTGTTAACTCATCAAAGATTGGATTTTGCTCTTTTATCATTAGATCAAATAATTAATAATGCCGCTAAGACTCACTATATGTATGGAGGGTCATTAATTTGTCCAATAGTTATTCGTATGATTATTGGTCGAGGCTGGGGGCAAGGTCCTACTCATTCTCAAAACTTGCAATTACTTTTTGCAGGGATACCTGGTCTAAAAGTTGTGATGCCTTGCACTCCCCAAGATGCTTACTCACAATTAAGAGCTTCTATTTCTTGTTCCGATCCTGTTATTTTTCTTGAACATAGATGGCTACATAATAGTGAATCTGATGTAATAAAAATCTCTGAAGATAATTGTCTTGAAGAACAGAAGGTCATAAAAAAAGGTAGTGATATATCTATATTGGCTGCTTCTTATATGCTGCCTGAGGCTTTAAAAGCTTCAAGCGTTCTAGAAAAGGAATATAGGGTCTCATGTGAAGTGATAAGCTTTCGTAATTACACTTCTAGATTAGATTCAATTATATTGAACTCTGTTACTAAAACAAATTCATTGATTGTTGCTGATACTGCACAGAGTAATTTTAGTATAGGACATCAACTAGTATTAAATCTCTGTAATCATTTAGAAAATATTGCTCTAAATCAAATTGAATTGATCTCAATGCCCGATATTCCAGTCCCAACTTCTCATTATCTTACCAGTGGAATATATAACAATTATAAAACTATTGTAGAAAAAGTCTGCAAGGTAAAATCTATTAAATATATCAAACAAGAAAATGACGATTCATTAAATCATGATATACCCGGTGAATGGTTTAGAGGCCCTTTTTGAAATTAACTTAGATTTATTTTGCATAAATAAAAAACTAAGTTTTTAAGTTAAACTTTAGGAATTATTTATTAATATAATTTACATAATCAAAGCTAAATAAATTAAAAGTTAATCGTTAAAAGTTAAATGTAAATATTATAAATACATAGCTAATGTAGCCATACGTTGTGTTGATATTGATAAAGTGATTTCCTTTTTAGATAGATTAAAATTGTTGCATTTGTGCATTATCTATCTTTCTAATGAAGTAAGATATAAAATATAATCATTCATAATTAAATTTTAGTTGACTGTAGCTTATGAAGGAATTCCCCCCCATCCATTCATGTACAGTTGCTGTAGTTGGTTTAGGTTATGTAGGTCTACCATTGGCTATAGAGCTAGCTTTACGTTCTGAAGATGAAAGTAATTCATTCAATGGGAAAGTTATAGGATTTGATATAAATCAAGAACGTATTAATAACTTAATCAAGGGCTATGACCATAATAATGAGATGACTTCAAAAGAACTTTTAAAGTCATCTAAAATCTTATTTTCATCTGATCCCAGTTCTCTTTTGGAGGCTGACATATACATTGTTACTGTACCAACTCCAATAGATAAGGCGAAATGTCCTGATCTATCTATTTTATGTGATGCCACTAAATCATTAAGTATCGCAATAAAGAAAAAAAATAATTCTAAGCAATACGTAAGATTTTCTCCAATTATAATATTTGAAAGTACTGTTTATCCCGGAGCTACAGAGGATAAGCTAGTTCCTATAATTAAGGAAATTACTGGACTAGATTATAATAATCAGTTTTTCTGTGGTTATAGCCCTGAACGAATTAATCCTGGAGATCCAGATAGAAGCCTTACATCAATAAAAAAAATAACTAGTGGAAGTTGCCCAGAAGTAGCAAAGTGGGTGGATTCATTTTACAAACAAATTATTGATGCTGGAACATATTTAGCTTCTTCAATTAAAGTTGCTGAGGCAGCAAAGGTTATAGAAAACACCCAAAGAGATTTGAATATAGCACTTGTTAACGAACTTTCTATTATCTTTGATAAAATGGAATTAGATACCTTAGATGTTCTTAAGGCTGCTTCTACAAAATGGAATTTTCTTAATTTCAAGCCAGGTTTAGTTGGTGGTCATTGTATTGGCGTTGATCCATATTATTTAACTCATAGAGCTAAAGAACTTGGTTATCATTCGGAAGTCGTATTGGCAGGTAGAAGAATAAACGACTCAATGGCATATTGGATTGGAGAAAAGGTAATAATAGAGATGTCAAAGAAATATTTAAATCTACCTCAATCTAAAATATTAATTTTGGGGCTCAGTTTTAAGGAGAATTGTTCGGATTTTAGAAATACAAAAGTAATAGATTTAATTAATTATCTTTCAAGATATCAGTTAGATATTACTGTAGTAGACCCAAATGTTGATAATAAGCAATTCAATAAC
>MDTG01289671.1_pt1 | contig 13504 bp, 18 predicted proteins | sample 811421 | NCBI WGS metagenome assembly MDTG01 (sample SAMN05326645, study PRJNA326480) | marine metagenome | isolation source: seawater | place: Pacific Ocean: South East | collected 2011 | reverse complement strand
ATCAAGAAGTTTTAGTTGTTGGTGGAGGTAATACTGCACTTGAAGAAGCTTTATATCTCTCAAGAATCTGTTCTAAAGTAACATTAATTCATAGAAGAGATGAATTAAGAGGTGAAAAAATACTGCAAGATAGGCTCTTTGAGCAAGAGGCTGCTGGAAAAGTAGAAATATTATGGAGCACTGAATTAAAAGAAGTTTTAGGTGATGATGCTGGCGTTACAGGGGCGATATTAAATCAAAAAGGGAAAGAAATTAAAAAAGATTTAATGGGGATTTTCATTGCTATTGGACATAAACCTAATACTGATATTTTTGATGGTCAGTTAGACATGGATAATGGTTATATTCTAATACAGTCTGGCACCAATGGGTTTGTAACTAAAACCAGTGTGGATGGAGTATTTGCAGCTGGTGATGTTTCTGACCAAATCTATAGACAAGCAGTTACTTCAGCAGGTTTTGGTTGTATGGCTGCTTTAGATGCTGAAAAGTTCTTATCTGAATAAGTTAATATTTATCTTATTGTCCAGCTACCCAAAACAAAGCTGCAACCACACAAACCACAATAATAATTAACGAAACTCTAGCATCTGATTTGCTATCCTCATTTGCCTCAACATCATCATAAAAAGTATCTATATCATCTCTATTCATATCTTATTCTCCATGTTTGATAACAACTCTGCCAACTTGTTCACCATTTAAAATTTTCTTTATTTCTTGATCGACTGAATCTAATTTAATATCTCTTGTAGAATTTTCAAGATCAACTTTCCATTCATTCGATAAAAGCTCCCAAATAGATTGTTTAAATTCAATTGGTGATTCAGCTGAATCTATACCTATTAAAGATACTCCACGAAGAATAAATGGAAATACGGATGTATTTAATTGCATGCCTGCAACGTTTCCACATGCAGAAATTGAAGACTTCGGAGAAACCTTAGAAATAATTTTTGCAAGAATATCGCCACCAACCGTATCAACTGCTCCGCCATATAAAGCCTTGTCTAATGGCCTTACTGGATCTTGCATAAAATCATCTCTATTTACTACAGAATCTGCACCAATAGTTTTAAGAAATATGTCTTCATTATTTTTTCCAGTTAAAGCATGCACTTCATAGCCAAGTTTACTTAATATATTCACAGCAACAGAACCAACTCCACCAGTAGCACCAGATACTAGAATAGGTTTTTTTTCATCAATGCCATTATCAATTATCTTTCTAACGGATGCAGCTGCAGTAAGGCCGGCTGTTCCATAATTCATAGATTCTTTCAAAGACATATTTTTAGGTAATTTGACTACCCAGTTTGCTGGAACATGGACAATTTCACCAAATCCTCCAAAAACTGTCATACCCATACTATAACCAGTAACAATAACCTCATCACCAATATTAAAATTGGGAGATTTTGATTCTAATATCCTGCCAGCAGCATCAATACCTGGAACAAAAGGATACTCTCTTGTTACTCCATATTTTGGTCCAGACGCTGATAAAGCATCTTTATAGTTTAATGAGGAAAATTCGACATTTATGAGCACATGTTGATCTTGCACTATCGGAATATCAATAGATTTAATTGATCCAATATAAGAATCTCCGTCTTCTTGAATTAAGTAACCTTTATAAGCACTCATCTAGGTGTCATTCTCATACCTGAATCAATTCTAATAGTTTCACCATTTAAGTATGTATTTGAAACAATATGTGCAGCTAAATCACCATATTCTTCTGGTGCGCCAAATCTATGAGGAAACTGAGTAGATTCTAATAAAGGATCTCTTACTTTATCTGGAGCTAGTTGCATTAAAGGTGTATCAAATATCCCAGGTGCAATTGTACAAACTCTTATACCATGTCTTGCTAAGTCTCTAGCTGCAGTTAATGTCAAACCAATAACTCCTGCCTTAGAAGCGCTATATGCTGATTGCCCTATTTGCCCTTCATAACCTGCTACTGAAGCAGTATTAATTAACACGCCCTTTTCGCCTTTTGCGTCAGGCTCATTTTTATCCATTAATTCTGCTGCTAAACGCATAACATTAAAAGTACCTACTAAATTTAAATCAATAATAAATTTGAAATGATCTAATGGATGCGGGGCCTCTTTGCCTAATATTCTTCCTCCATAGCCAGTGCCGGCGCAATTAACTGCAACGTGCAAAGCTCCAAATTTTTCTTTAATGCCTGCTATTGCATCCATAACTGGCTGCTCTTCCATTACGTTGGTTAAAAAATATTGAACTTTGTCTTCACCTAGAGCTGCTTGAACTTCTTTAGCATTGTCTTCATTTAAATCTAGAATAGCTACCTTGGCTCCTTCAGCAACAAATTTTTCAACTGTAGCTCTGCCTAATCCAGAGGCGCCGCCTGTAACTAATGCAACTTTATCTTTTAATTCCATATTAACTCCTTAAAAACTTTTCAATGAATTATAACGATTCACAACTAGAAGAACAGACTTTAGCTAAAAACCTTTTGGCATTGAAATTGCTATATAACAAGTAGAACTTAAATATTTATTAAAGGAGATAAAATGAATAAATTATTAACTATCATTCTTACTAGCTTTATTGCATTACCAAGTTTAGCTGGTGTGAGTGCTAATGTGAGTTTCGCTACAGATTATATCTGGAGAGGAATGACACAAACTGGTGGAGATCCAGCAATCAGTGGCGGTTTTGACTACGCTAATGATGGCGGTTTCTATGCAGGTATCTGGGGTTCAAATGTTGGATTTTCTGAAGACGCTGATGGTTTAGGTGCCGGTAGTGAATTAGATTTCTACTTTGGCTACGGCTTTGAAACTGAAGCAGGTCTAGGCATAGATATTAGCTATGTTGATTTCATGTATCCAGGTGCTACTAGTCTTGATTTCCAAGAAATTGGTGTTGCTTTAAGTTATGGTGATTTTGGTGTTGGTTATTATTCTGGACAAGATGGAGCTCCAGATTATATGGATTTATCCTATAGTATGGGTGATTTCTCTGTTTCTTATGGTGATTATGATACCTATGGAACAAATTATGCACTGGGCTATGGTTTTGGCTGTGGTGAATATGATTGTGCTTTAACCTATTCAGATTTTAGCTCTGATTCTGTTGATTTAATGGATGAAGATGCTCTAGTCTTTTCGGTATCAGCTAGTTTTTAATTATAGATATTAATTCCCCTTATTATGAAATTAATAACTGCAATTATTAAACCTTTTAAACTTCAAGAAGTAAGAGAAGCCCTTGTTGATGCTGGAATTGAAGGCTTAACAATCTCAGAAGTAAAAGGTTATGGTCGACAAAAAGGCCATACTGAAATGTATCGTGGAGCTGAGTACTCAGTGGACACATTACCAAAAATTAAACTCGATATCTTAAGTGATGATGTTGAGACTGTAACAGCAACAATAATAAAGTCAGCTAATACAGGCAAAATTGGTGATGGAAAAATATTTATAACTGACGTTGAAGACGTCATCAGAATTAGAACTGGTGAAACCGGTTCTGATGCTATTTAAAGGAGAGTAAAAAATGGAAGAAATTAAATTTGCTTTAGATACTTTTTATGCCGTTATGGCAGGTGCGCTTGTAATGTGGATGGCAGCTGGTTTTACCATGCTTGAAGCTGGGCTAGTGCAAAAGAAAGATGTATCTGAAATCGTAACTAAGAACTTAGGCTTATATTCTATTGCATGTATTATGTATTTAGCTTGCGGCTTTGTTCTTATGTATCCAGCAGGAGCACTTCTTGAAGGTATAATACCTTCAATTGGAACTTCTTTTGGACTATCCACAGCATTACCTAATGAAGAAATCGGCATACCTTATGGTATGGAATATTCTCAACAGGCTGACTTCTTTTTCCAAGTTGTCTTTGTAGCTACAGCAATGTCTATAGTATCCGGAGCTGTTGCAGGAAGAATGAAATTATTGCCATTCTTTATGTTTGCAATCATCTTGACTGGTTTTATATATCCTATCCAAGGATATTGGAACTGGGGCGGAGGATTTCTTAATCAAATGGGTTATTCAGATTATGCTGGATCAGGCACAGTACACTTATGTGGAGCAGCTGCTGCGTTAGCTGTTGTATTAGTATTAGGCCCAAGAAAAGGCAAATATGGATATGATGGATCAGTTAATCCAATGCCAGGATCAAATATACCAATGGCTGCATTAGGTGTATGGATTCTATGGTTAGGTTGGTTTGGTTTTAATGGCGGTTCTGAGCTTGCTGTGGCGAGTGAAGGTAGTGCTATTGCAGTTAGTCAAGTTTTTCTTAATACCAATATGGCTGCGGCTGGTGGTGTTGTTGCTGCTCTTCTAATGAGTCTTGTGATGACCGGTAAGATGGATGTAACTATGGCTATGAATGGTGCTATTGCTGGTTTAGTTGCTATAACAGCAGATCCTTTAAGTCCTGCAGGCGGAACAGCAGTATTAGTTGGAGCTCTAGGTGGCGCATTAGTATATTTCTCTATTTTATTTTTAGAGAAATCAGGTATTGATGATCCTGTAGGCGCTATATCTGCTCACGGTATTGTTGGTATCTTTGGAGTTCTAGCAGTTTCTGTAACTGGCGGTGCTTCATTTGTAACCCAATTAATTGGTGTTTTATCAATTGCAGGTTTTACATTTGGTGCAAGTTACTTAGTAACACTAGCAATAAATTCAGTAATGCCAATTAGAGCAACTGATGAAGAGCAAGCTATAGGTCTTGATGTTTCTGAGATAGGTATTGAAGCTTATCCAGAATTTAAGTAATTTAGTGTGTTTTTTAATTATATATTTCTCCCTATTTATATTGTAAAAAACACCTAAATTAACAAACCTGAGAGCTATTGGTTTTTATCCCCCCTATGAAAAAACCAATAGCTCTTTTTTTATAATCATTTAAAAATTATCCAATTGCATCTTAATGATGCATTTTCTTATTTATTTATTGGCATATATATTGCATGTTTTTATATATATATATTACATATGTTTAATAGGGAGTAAAAATGAAGTTAGTAACAGCAATAATTAAGCCGTTTAAGCTAGAAGAAGTTAGGGAAGCTCTAATTCAGTCTGGGGTTGAAGGTTTAACAATTACCGAAGTAAAAGGTTATGGTCGTCAAAAAGGTCATACTGAAATGTATCGAGGAGCTGAATATTCAGTAGATACATTACCAAAAATTAAGTTAGAGATTCTTACAGTTGATATAGATAAAGTTGTATCAGCTATAAGTAGTGCAGCTAATACTGGAAAAATTGGTGATGGAAAAATATTTATAACTGACGTTGAAGACGTTATTAGAATTAGAACCGGTGAAACTGGTTCTGAGGCAATTTAAGGAGAAAATTATGATTGTAAATAAAATATTAACAGCATTATCACTAATGCTATTTACCCCCGCTCTTTTTGCTCAAGAATTAAATTCTGGTGATACTTCATGGATATTAACTTCTACAGCATTAGTTCTCTTTATGACTTTGCCAGGATTAGCTTTGTTTTATGGCGGCTTGGTTCGTTCGAAAAATGTTTTATCTGTTTTAATGCAATGCTTCGCTATAGCTTGCTTAATCTCAGTATGCTGGGTTGTTTATGGATACAGTCTTGCTTTTAAAGGTGATGGTCAATTCATTGGCGATTTAAGCTCAATGTTTTTAGCTGGAGTTGAAAGAGATTCAATGGCTGGTTCAATACCAGAATCTCTATTCGTTATGTTCCAAATGACATTTGCAATTATTACCCCTGCACTGGTTGTTGGAGCATTTGCTGAAAGAGTAAAATTTGGTGCCATATGTATTTTTTCTGTTTTATGGTTCACTTTTGTTTATTTGCCTGCCTGTCATATGATTTGGGGTGGAGGAATTCTAGGACAAGCTGGAGTAATTGATTTTGCTGGTGGGCTTGTGGTTCATACTACATGCGGAGTTGGTGCTTTAGTTGCAGCAATAATGTTAGGTAATAGATCTGGCTTTCCTGGAACAGCAATGCCACCTCACAATAGAACTATGGTCATGATAGGAGCTTCAATGCTCTGGGTTGGATGGTTTGGTTTTAATGCAGGAAGTGCTGTTGCGGCTGATTCAAGTGCGAGTATGGCGATGCTAGTTACTCACATTAGTGCGGCTGTTGGTGCTTTGACTTGGATGGGTATCGAATGGTTTAAGCAAGGTAAAGCTACTATGATAGGTATAGCAACTGGAATGGTTGCTGGTTTAGCAACAATCACGCCAGCAGCAGGTACAGTTGGACCCGGTGGTGCTTTATTAATTGGTTTAATGGCTGGATTTATTTGTTTCTATGCAACACAAACAATTAAAAGTTATTTCCAAATTGACGATTCACTAGATGTCTTTCCTGTGCATGGAGTTGGAGGTATTTTAGGAATTATTATGTTGTCTTTTGTCGGCTCTCCAGATGGGTTTTTGGGATCAGGATCATCAGGAATTGCTGAAGGTGGACCATTAGTGCAATTACAAATTCAACTTTATGGGGTAGCTTTAATAGCTGCTTGGACTGCTGTTGTGACCTATATGATTATTAAAGCAATAACAGTATTTACAGATATTCGAGTATCAACTGATGCAGAAGCAGAAGGTGTTGATATAAACGAGCATAATGAGCAAGGTTATAGTTTTTAATTTATAACTTTTCTTTTTGCAAAACAGGATTAGAGTATTGTTTTAAAAGCAGTTCTCTAATTCCTGGTTCTAAATCTTTGGTTCTATTTACCAGGTATTCTTTTGCAAATTTAATTTTATTATCTGAAAAATCATGACTTAAAGTATGTGAAATATTTAGAATTTCACATGCTGCAAAGTTAGAGGGTTGCAGCTTATACAATGAGAGTATTGTTTGAGTAATAAGTTGAGCACAAGCCTCATAACTATTCTCAGTAAAATTAATTGGTTCTCCAATAGTTAAAGTTACTAAACCTTTATAACCTGAAATTCCATTGGCGATACTATTTAAATCTTCTCGGTCAGACTTGATATATTCATTTTGCATTTGAAGAGCAAATATTTCATTTGCTTTGTATATATCGTTGGGATCAAATTCGTAGGATACAGCCACAGGTACGAAACTTAAAGAGTTAAAAAATCCATCTATATTTGATGTTTTTCTATTATTTAAATGTATCATTTTTAATAAAGCAGGATCAGTTTCATCAATACCATCTTTCGCCCTACCTTGTTTTTGAGCAATCCATATAGGCTCTTGCTTATCTAATAGGCTATCCTCTATATATTCAGAAGCTAAGGTTAAACCTTGATAAATTTCTCTTTTAGATTTGCCAGTTCTATCAATAATAAAACTTTTATTTAATCTCATTAAATCAGATGCCCAAGCCTCATTCATAAGATTATTACCTACAGCTATATTGGTTGTTTTATAGTTATTTTGATGCAACATATAATTTAACAATGCTGGATCAATAGCAATATCTCTATGATTAGAAATATATAAGTAAGCCTTATTTTCTTCTATATTGCTAAAACCATTACATTCAAAGCCTGCCGTTTTAGTTTTAATCATATTAGCAACTAAGTCTTCAAAAATTGATTGATAGTCTTTAACGGTATGTATGGTCTTTATCTTGTTCTGAAGTATCTTGGATATTACAAAATGAGCAAAAGGTAAATTTAAAAAAATTTTATATTTTGATGAAGAAATAAATGCATTTATAACATCTTTGTTTATCGATAATTCTTGTAAGACGCCTTGTACTTCTGAGTCTGTGTAAGGTCTAATTGAATCAAATCTTTTCACGTGTAACTAGTAGGATATAATTTAAAGAGTATTTTACAGTAATAATTACATATGAAACATTATTTAGATTTTTCAGGAATGGCAGTCTTAGCTCACAGAGGTGGAGCATTAGAGGCTAATGAAAATACCTTAGAATCATTTATCTATGCAAATGATATTGGGTGTGACTATATAGAAACAGATGTTCAAGTTTCATCGGATGGAATTCCGTATATTTTTCATGATGAAGACTTATCAAGAGTTGTAGGGCAAAAGAAGTATTTCAATGAGTTAAGTAGTGCTGAAATAAATGCGCTTACAATTTTTAACAATCAAAAAATACCTACCCTTCAAAGCGTGCTTGATGCTTTGCCAGATACCTTATTTCAGATAGATGTTAAGACCGATGATGTTGCTATACCGGCTTTGAAAGTTATTGAAAGCTGTAATGCATTAAATAGGGTCTGCATAGCAAGCTTTTCCAGCAAAAGACTTGAAGTTGTAAGAAGCTTCTATCCAGATATATGCATATCCATGGGTCCAAATGAAATTATAAAAACCTTATTGGGAAGCTTTGGCTTGTATTCGAATCCTGTTCACGGAGATTGTCTTCAAGTACCGATATATCACTATGGTATAAAAATTGTTACTCAAAGATTTATTAATTATGTTCACTCAAAAGGCTTAAAAATTATTGTTTGGACTATCAATGACACTAAGACTATGAAAAAGCTAATATCTATGGGCGTTGATGGAATTATTACCGATAAGCCCAAAGAATTAAAAGATCTTTTAATTAAGATAAGTACTTAGTTTTAAGTATAAGAAAAAATTTTTTTGCAAAATAATACAAAGGTAGTATTACTGCTGTTGTGATAAGAATCTCAATTGTAAAACTATAATCTATTAAACTTCTTATAAAAGGCGCAACAACAAAGCCTGCAAATGCTCCTAAAATACTATAAAAGATTATTGATTCTTTACTCAGAAGTTTCATTAGGTTCTTTAATTTTTAACATTATAATTCCGCCAGTAATGAATAATATAATAATAGGAATAAAAGCAATGGTAATACTATCGAATAATGTGATAAAAATAGCAACCAATGCGGGCCCTATAAAAGCCCCAGCTTTTCCAAAAGTATTAAAAAATCCAAAAAACTCACCTGTTTTTTCTTTTGGAACTAATTTTCCGAATAAGCTTCTTGAACAAGCTTGAATTCCGCCTTGAACAGAACCTACTCCAGCAGCAAGAATATAAAATTCAATTGCTGAAGATAAAGTAGTTGAATAAATAATTATAGCTATATATACAAGTATACTAATGTTAATAACCCATCTATCTCCATATTTAGCTGCAAGACGTGACCATATTAAAGTTGAAGGAAAGGCAACAAACTGAACAAGAATCAATCCAATAATAACCGCACTGCTATCGAGTCCTAAATTTAAAGCAAAAGTTGAAGCTAGCGCCATTACAGTATGAACGCCATCAATATATAAAAAGAAGGCAAGTAAAAATAAAAATGCATTTTTATGCTCAGAGATATTCTTTAAAGTAATAAAAACTTGTTTAGATGATTCATTAATTAAAGATTTTTGATATAAGGCGCTGCCCCTATCTTTATAATGCAAGACTAATGGTATTAAGAAGAACCCCCACCAAACAGAAACCATAATAAAAGACCAACGAATAGCCTCAGAAGCTCCAGAAAGTCCAAAGGATTCAGGATAAAGTGTCATAATCGCATTAACTAAGAATAATACTCCTCCGCCAAGATATCCAAATGCAAATCCTAAACTAGATATTCTTGTTAATTGTGATTGAGGAGCTATTTGAACTAGCATTTTGTCATAAAGGATATTTCCTGCCGAAAAACAATAATTGGCGATTCCAAAAAATATTAAAGCTTGAAACCATGCACCTAGCTCAAGAGTGAATAGTAAAGCAACGCAAATAATAGAAATTAATGTAAAGCCAGTAAAAAGTCTTTTGGTTGTTCTCGATAGATCAGTTATAGATCCAATAATAGGTGCAGTAAATAATAAGGCTAAATTGCTAAAAGTTAGAGTCCAGCTGTAATAGGATGCTGAAACAAGACTATCAACTCCCGAGGACCAGAATTCTTTATAAAAAATAGGAAAAAAAGCAGCAACAATGGTAGTTGCAAAAGCTGAATTACCTGCATCGTAAGCGATCCAAGCCTTAGACTCAGCATTTAATTTAAATTTAGCCATATTAGTTATTGATAACAACTTTAATAATAAGCAATCATACCCTGAAATCCTTATTGAAATAAGTTAATTATTTAAGACTATCGAAATTAAAAAAACTTGAATATCTAGAAAATTTTTCATATATTTAAATTAAGGGAGAGTATTATGAATAATGATTCTGAAACAATGAAGCATGGTGCATACTTTGTATTAGGTATAGGCGCCTTGGTATTGGCACTTGGAGTTGCTTCTGTATTTTACGTAGGTTAAAAATTTAACCTGGCGGCCAAGAAAAAGATCTGCCTGATAAGAGGTGTAAATGAAGGTGAAACACACTTTGGCCAGCTTTTGCGCCATTGTTGATAACTAACCTAAAAGCGTCCTCTACTCCAATTTCTCTTGCTACTTCTCCAGCAACCCACATAAGATGACCAAGTAATTCTTTATCAGCCTCTGAAGCATCTGCTACTTTTACAATAGGTTTTTTTGGAATAATTAAAAGATGAGTCGGAGCTTGGGGGTTTATATCTTTAAAGACCAAAGATATATCATCTTCATAAATAATATCTGCCGGTATTTCTTTATCAATAATTTTTTGAAATAAGGTCATTAAATAAAAAATCGAATGACTATTCTAAATACTATATAAAAAATTGCAGTAGTCATTGCTAAAGCTAGAACAATTACAAATAGATCTCTTATGATCTGAATGAATCTACCTGATCGTTTTGCTTTAAGAAGTTGTTGAAATAGAAAAACTATTGCAATAACGCTTAAGAATAAAATTACTATATTTATCATAATTTATTAACTAAAAATTGATCCAATTCCAATTACTAAAAAACCTAGTGCAGTACCCCACAATAAACAGGCTATTACATCTGCAATATAAAATCTTAACGCTTTTACATCTGAAATTCCAAGTAAAAAAGGTGTTAATGCTCTTATCGCTGGAACAAATCTTCCAAAAAGAACAGTATAAGGACCAAATTTATCTAAAAATTTTTGTGCCTTGATTATAGTCTTCTGACGTTTTTGCAAAATTTTGGTACTTAACAACTGTGGTCCAATTGTTTTACCAAGAAAAAAACTTGATAAGTCGCCTAAATGAGCACCAAGTATAGCTAAAGGCACAATGGAAAAAACACTCAATGCACCCATGTTGTATAGCAAGATGCAAATAGAAAAAAGAATTGCAGATGAAATAAATATTCCTGTAATTAAAAAAGATTCTGCAAACGCAAAAAAAATAATAATCATCCAGGAGTACTCAATATTATTAAGTAGAAATTCTTGTATTGATTCAAAGCTCATAATAAGAGAGGCATTATAGCAGTTGAATATTAGCCAGAGATAAAATATTGTATCTATAAATATGGTAAAACAATGATTGAAAAGTTTCCGATTAATGTTAATGACTCAGAAATTGAGTTGCTACATAACAAAATAAAACTTACCCGCTGGCCAGATGAGGTCAATGATTCAAAGTGGTCACATGGCACTAGTTTAGCGTTTATGCAAAAGGTTGCTGACTATTGGGTAGACAACTTTGATTGGCGACATCATGAAAAGCTGCTTAATGATATAGGCAGTTATAAATTTAAAACCCAATCTGGGATTAAGCTGCATTTTCTGCATAAACCATCAACAAACCCTAATGCCATTCCTTTAATGCTAACTCATGGCTGGCCAGGTAGTGTCCAAGAGTTTATTAAGCTAATACCTATATTAGAAAAAGATAATGATCTTGATTTTCATATTGTATGTCCTTCTTTAGTTGGGTTTGGATTCTCAGATGCTGCAAAAGAGCCTGGCATGAGCTCAGAGGAGATTGCAAAACTTCAACATGAATTAATGTTAGAGCTTGGTTATACAAAATATGTAGTACAAGGTGGTGATTGGGGTTCAACAGTAAGCAAATGGATGGCTGAACTCTTCCCTGAATCTTGTATGGGTATACATTTAAATCTAATCATTGCATGGCCTCCTCCAGATGCTGACCCTCTGGAAGGTTTAACAGCTAATGAAATAGCTGGATTAAAAAATCATGAAAAATATCAAACCATTGGATCGGGCTATTATGCAATTCAAAGTACAAAGCCCCAAACTTTAGGATATGGTCTAAATGACTCGCCTATTGGATTAGCTGCCTGGATTATAGAGAAGTTTCATGGATGGACAGATGATGAGAATGATAAGTTGATTATTGATCTAGATGAAGTTTTGGCAATTGTTTCACTCTATTGGTTTACAGAATCCATAACTTCATCAGCGCGAATATATAAAGCTAATGGAGGCACCGGCTTTTCCTTTAATTCAATTGAAACTCCATTTGCAGGTGCTATTTTTAACAATGAAATTATTAAACCTCCAAGAGCTTGGGCTGAAAAGATTTATAACATAGTGCAATGGAATGAATTTGATGGCGGCCATTTTGCAGCCATAGAAAACCCAGACGTTTTAGCAGCTGATATTATAAGTTTTGTTAAAAAATTAGAGCTCTAATTTTATTATGTATAAAGATTAATCTTTTTGCGCTATGCAGCTTAAAAGATATGCATATGATGCTCTGTGTGCTTCTGATTTACCTATCTGATTTAGTTCACCATTTTCTTTAATATTCAAAGACAAGATTGATATTATAATTTGCACCATAACAAGAAATACACCCTCTTTATTAAACATTGCTGGAAGCTTAATATTGGTTTCAATATAAGAAATTATTTGTGATGCCAATTGATGTAAAGTTTCAGATTGTACTGGAGGAGAAACTGTATTTTGTAAAATAAGTTTTTGAGCGCCAATGTTTGAAGAGAAAAAATTAAATATTCTGATAACAGACTCTTCGGTTGCTTTAGATAAATCATCATAAATATCTTGATTGTCTGTTTGCAGAAAATTCTCAGAGCATTCTTGAATATATCTTTGAACTAATAATTCTTTTACATCATCCGGATTAGCAAAAAATTTATAAGTTGAAGTTCTTTTTAAATCTGAATAAATTGCTAAATTAGAGATAGTTATATCTTCAGTATTTTTAGTTAAGAGGATTTGATGAGCAGCTTCAATGATTTTAGCTACCCTTAATTTACTTCTCTCTTGTTTAGCACTTACGCCCATAATCTAATTATGGACAAATGTTGAAAAAAGTAAATTAAGAAATGGTAAAAACTACCTAAAATTTATATTCAAAACCAATTGACACAAATGTAATATCATCTGCGCTATCTTCTTTATTAAGAATTGAATAATGTGCAAAGGCTTTAGTGACTTTATTTATTTTATAGGTATAGCCTAAAGAATTCTGGCTACCTGAGACAATCTTCATATCTGATGCAGCATTTTGAACATATACACTACCCTTGTTTGAAACCTTTCTTTTCAAACTAACAACATGACCTGAGTAAGATTTTCCTGTTGATAATTTTTCAGATGATTGATACAACAAACCTAAATCAATTCCTGCAAGAGGTAACATAATGCTAAATCTTTGGCCGTCATAACCTTTGAGATTTTGTTCAATAGCAAGTGCTGCTTTTATTTT
>MDTG01200709.1_pt1 | contig 13505 bp, 8 predicted proteins | sample 811421 | NCBI WGS metagenome assembly MDTG01 (sample SAMN05326645, study PRJNA326480) | marine metagenome | isolation source: seawater | place: Pacific Ocean: South East | collected 2011 | reverse complement strand
TCTTCTCATTCGATTTGTCGCGCTTTTTTTTTGAAAAAGTTTATGTGTGTGAGTTGTAGAGCGCGCGCGCATTTTCATGTAATGAGGGTTTAAGGTTTTAGGATATAGGGTATAGGGTTTAAGAATGTAAAAATGGAGGAAGTTGGCAAGTCATTTTATTTTTTGTGTTTAAGGCAAGGTGTTATCGATTTTTCGTTATCGATAAAAAATATCGATATTTTGACCAAATTTTTCGCGTTTAAGACTCGTCCTAACATTTTTTTGCAGACCCGGTTCTTAAATTTGCCAAATATGAAACCCTACACTAGTATTTTTTTGTAAAAATAAGGTACGGTACCACTTGGTACCACTACCAGGTATGGTACGGTACCTACCATACCACCTGGTATGGTACCTACTGTACAGTACAGTGGGGTCAAAGGGCCCAATCCAGCCAGCCATCCTTTGCCTTTGTCATAACAAGAGACTCTGACCTGTATACAAAAACACCCTCTACGGATGTCTCCTGATTTTTCTGGTCTAGAAGTAAAGCTACCATATCACCATCTTCTAGTTCTACCTCATCGTTTCCACCTAAAGGCTGCCACGAACCACCAGAAATTGCAATACCAGACATATTTTTAGTGTGAAGCCCCCGAAGTATAGCAGTACCATCATGCGTGTTTGCCACTATACTCAACTGCTTGTGAGAAATACGCTTTGACATACAGTTACCGTTTCCGCGCCCAATAGTTTGGGGTCCACCCGTCAGATAAATCTCAGATTTGTCTGGACCAATCAGATAGCATTTGTATCTATTTGTACCAGCAGTACTGACAGTTTTTTTTGACGAAGTATGACGATTGAAGCCAGCTTCCGTCAGGTCTCTACTGATATGCAATGCTAAAGAATTCAGCTTCACAATATCCCGTTGCAGGAGTTGTAAAAATTCCTTTATTGATACGTTCGGAAGGACTTGTAAATCATCATGATTAAACGGTACACCTATCGTCTCAAGATTCAAAATCATGTGCTCCAAATGCTGCCTTTCACCATCATCTTCTATTTTGTCATTTTTGAACGAGTCATAAATAAAAGCACCTATAATGTCTACCACTGTTGTAGCAACTGAAACCATGATAAAACATGACATTAGAGCCATCATTGTAGTATAAAAATCCGCTTTTCCTAGCAGGCCATTAGATCTGAATTCAATTTCGACGCCTCGAAATTCCAATATCGTACCACTTGAACTAACATCGTCTGGATCCCCAGATAAATGTACTGTTTCGATAGAGTTCACAAGGTATCCCTTACTGTTGGATGAAATTGAAACATCTGCGAGAACACGATAATCAAAAGGTTGCAAACTAGACATGGGACGAAAATTACTGAAAGTCCAATCAATACTGAGCCGTATTCCAGTCAATCGGTAAAGCGGGAACGGTGGAATGAAAGAATCACTTCGTATCATTAACTCGTTTCTATCATCCAGCTTCACTCCTGCTAGCTCAAGGAGTTTGTCAACGCTAAAAGATGGGTATCTCTCACTAACGGTAGATTCTGAATCAAAAGTGAGTATGGTATTTGTCTGATTATCTTTGATATAGATTAAAGAGGGAGCACTTGTAAACCAACTTGTATCTAGAGTGGGCTTGAACTGAAATGTAATGTTTTCAGGATTTGTAGCAAAATAATTCTTCGATGAATCATATTTTGGCAAATTGGAGCACAAATCCGGGCCGCATTCTCGCTGAAAGTTTGTCTCCTTTATGTGTGTACCCACAAATATAGAATTTGGAGAAACGCTCACTATTTCAGAAGTACTGAAGTTCTTGCAAACATTATCCTGGAAAGGTTCCAAAAAAGGTAGATCACCGGCATAATCCGTCATGCTTGTGTTGCAGTACAATGTGGCTCCCTGATTGAAATCAATCATTCTTTCCGTATCGGAAACATCAGTGGAGATGTACATTCCAGGTGTTTCTAAGAGCATGTAAGTGTGACCACCAATCATAGAAACTCCCGCATAAACTAAAATCAAAGCCATTAACGATTTGTGTACACATGCTAAACGTTTGTCACTTATTTTAACTACTTTGAGAGTACGATAAGAAAACATGTCGTCCCACAACTCTCGAAAACCCTCTCGAAGGCCTTTAAATGAAACTGAAATCAGACACTATAAATCTATTTTAAAAGTTGAACGCACCCATCTTTTTAAAGGAATTCTTTTTACGAGAGACACACCCCGTTTCGAAAAGAACAAAGAAGTATACTTTCTAGTTCAGCTAAATATTTAAGTCAAGGATTAACATGTCTTCATTACGCAACCAACTCGTGATCGACAGCAGCGCATTCGAGTTTCGAATTGTAAAATTTTTATGCAAAATAGTGTTAAGAAAAGTTCTCGCCCATCTAATTTAGGGTAACGGTAATGGGTTAAAGTGAGAGAGCGACTTTTGCCGGAACAAAAAGTTAATGAAAAAACCGAAAAAGTGCCTTTTTGGAGCATGGATACTTATTTCTCGTATGAATCATTAAAAACTTTTTGTACATATTCGTTCATATTTTGACGTATCCACTGCTGATTGATACGCGAAAATTCTTGAGCCGCAAATCTTAGGATGCCCCTTCAAAATATATATCCTGAACATCTCCTCGATGGGTTGTGGATATAGATAGTATTGCACGAGGTATAAAAGAGTAAAAACTCTTGTTCCAACACCCAGCCGCCACATCTTCAACGAGAAGCGAACCGTTTGATAACTTTAGTGCAAGTCGATTGCAACTTCAATTACTTTGATATAATACCCATTGCAAGAATTGAAACATCTGGCTAGATGGAAAGTAAGGTGGAAAGTAGAAATACATCAGGTAAGAAAATCTTCCGGAAGTATTCCCTATCAACAAATGAAATTAATTTCAGGACTTAAACAACTGGTTAGTGACCATGTCAACTCTTTCGATTATTTCATACAAGAAGGGTTGCATGATATGTCAACAGAACTACAACGTATACAAGTAAAGATGTCGGGTGAAAAGAACGGAAAGGACGCATATTTAAAGATATGGTTCGAGGAATTCTGTTTAGAAAAGCCTGAGAAAGTCAGGAGGGATGCTAATTTTCAAGGAATCCTATTTAATCCGAGAATATTCCCACGTGAATGCAGGGAAACTGGACAAACCTATGGTGGCAATCTCATGTGTACAGTTTGTTATAAGATAGTTGAATCTTGTAATGATCATCCAGTGCATAGAAATAGAATTAAAATATGTAGCTTTCCCATCATGGTAGCTAGTCAGGCCTGCCACTTGCAGTTACTTGGTAAAATTGAACTTATCAAGCACGGAGAAGAAGATAATGAATCTGGTGGTTACTTTATTGTGAATGGAATTGAACGCATTATTCGGCTTCTGATTCAGCAACGTAGGCACTATGTATTAGGTCTGGTGCGAAGTTCATTTTTGCGAAGGGGGGCAATGTTCAGTAAATTTGCTACTTCGATACGCTGTGTTGATAAAACAGAACTATCGAGTACTTTAAGATTGCATTATATGAATACTGGGAGTGCAAGGTTAGGTCTCACCATAGATCGTCAAGAATTTTATATTCCTGCAGGAATAATTTTTCGAGCCATCACAGACTCCTCTGAAAATGAAATTTTCACGTATTCAGATTATGGAGGCAACTCTGAAAATTGCCTCATTAAAGACTGCATAATCAATTGCCTTCGTGAGGCTACTGATGCGGACGTTCTAACTAAAATGGATGCACTTCGTTACATTGGCAAATATTTCAGAAACCTCTTACGCGGACAAAGATTTGTAAATGATGTGGAGTTAGGAGAATTTTTTATTTCAAGATATATTTTCACTCATTTGAGGAGGCAGGATGAAAAAGCACATCTATTATTTTTTATGCTGCAGAAGTTAACAGCCTTAGTCCAAGGCCTCTGCAAGCCGGATAATCCAGATACGTTAGCCCATCAAGAAATCATGTTACCTGGTTCATTGCTTCAGGGCTTACTCTATGAAAAAATGGTAAATATACTTGAGCAAATCCGTTTGAAATTTCAGGCTCTCTTTGACGTAAGACCCCTTCATAAAATAGAAGATTTGGAACCGAATTCAATATTAAAATCAATAATGCAAGTTATCCAAAAGTATGATATTGGACGACAGTTTGAGTACTTTTTAGCTACAGGAAATTTGGTGAGCAAAAGTGGTCTTGGCTTGAGCCAATCAAGTGGGTTCACAATTGTTGCGGACAAGTTAAATTATTTAAGATTTTTATCCCATTTTAGATCAGTTCATCGAGGAGCATACTTTACTGAGATTCGCACAACTACTATTCGAAAACTTTTACCAGAATCTTGGGGTTTCCTATGTCCCATACATACTCCAGATGGATCGCCATGCGGGCTTCTGAATCATTTGGCAAGTGATTGCAAAATTGTAGTAGCCAAAACAAGAGAAGTAGATTTCAATCTAGTTCGTAAGGCTGTAAAGGAAAATTTGGGTCTCAATTTCGAAGTCAGTGTTGACCTATGTCAAGAAGATCTTCAAAATTTGCTTCCTGTACTTGTTGATGGTTTGTTCATCGGATCGTTACATGAGAGAGATGCAGGAAATGCTGTAAGAGTACTTCGGCGAGCAAAAGTTGAAAAATCTTCCTATATTCCAGCAGATTTGGAAATAGCTCATGTTACTTTTAGAAAGGGAGGGGTTTATCCTGGAATTTATATATTCTCATCTTCTTCTCGACTTGTTCGCCCCGTACTGCAGACATCCGGAGGAAAAGTGGAATTTATTGGTACTTTAGAGCAATCTTTCATGTCAATTAGAACACAGGGTGGTGAAAATAGAGATTTTAAGTCTTTTGAATATTCTCACGAAGAAATGCGCCCTGATTCTTTTCTTAGTGCTGTTGCGAGTTTAACTCCGTGGTCGGATTATAATCAGAGTCCAAGAAATATGTATCAATGTCAGATGGGGAAGCAAACAATGGGGGTCCCATTGCATTCTTTTCCATTCCGCTCAGATTCAAAGTTGTATAGACTTCATACACCACAGCGACCCATTGCACTCACGAATACTTATGATAAATATTCTATTGATAATTATCCTCTTGGCACAAATGCTGTAGTTGCAGTTTTATCTTATACGGGTTATGATATGGAAGATGCTATGATAATGAATAAGTTTTCAATGGAACGTGGCTTAGCTCATGCTACATTGTATAAGACAGAAGGCACAGTTTTGAAGGAGAAAAATGAGACTTTCACTGTTTCTGGTCCCTCAAATCAGATGAAGTTTGATGCTTCCCCATTGCCAGGAAGTATATTGCAGAAAGGAGATTCCTTCATATCAGTTTGTGACAGAATTTCTGGGAAGTTGAAAAAGACCGTGCTGAAAGGTGAGGATAAAGCTATAGTTGATCGTGTGAAGATTTCTGCATCTCAAGATCAAAGTTTACATGAAAAACTGGATGTTACTCTCCGCTTCAACAGGAATCCAATAATTGGTGATAAATTTAGTAGTAGACATGGGCAAAAAGGAGTCCTGAGTTATTTGTGGCCAGAAGAAGATCTCCCATTCATCGAAAAAAATGGTATAAAGCCAGACATCATAATAAATCCTCATGCATTCCCGTCTCGCATGACAATTGGAATGCTAATGGAAAGTCTTGCATCAAAAGAAGGAGCGCTTTCGGGAAATTTTGTGGACGCTTCACCATTCAAGGCCCTTCAGGGAGAGAAGTCGATAACTTCGTTGGATAACCACTACGAGACACTGAAAGAGCTGGGCTATAAGTTCACTGGGTCTGAAACTATGATAAATGGATTTACTGGACACAGTTTTGAAGTCGATATTTTCATAGGTCTTGTATATTACCAGCGTCTTCGACACATGGTATCCGACAAATTTCAAGTACGGTCTGAAGGTCCGAACAATCCATTGACAAGACAACCTATAAAAGGTAGAAAGATGGGAGGTGGTATTCGATTCGGAGAGATGGAAAGGGACTCATTGTTGGCTTATGGTGTCGCAAATTTGATTCAAGATCGATTACTCGCTAGTTCTGATAAGCATTCTTTTAAACTATGCTCTTCTTGTGGCAGTATGATATCACACTTACGAAAAACAACACCAGGTAACACGGAATGCTCTAATAACGATATTTGTATCACATGTAGATCGGCTTCGAATATTGTGAATGTGCATGTTCCGTATGTTTATAAATATCTTATTTCAGAACTTGCAGCTATGAATATCAGATTATGTGCAGACTTCAAGGATTAGAGGGCTAACATTGCAGTTTTGAAAATGTGTTTTGCGAAAGTGTTTAGATGCTTTTTTCTGTGGAACTGAGCATTCCTCAAAGGAATTTATGCGTGAACTGAGATATATAAAATCGATCAAATTCATTTTTTTTTCGACGTATTCAAACTAATATCGATGCCCTGTTGAAGGTCGTCTTTTTTTTACCTGAATTTTAAAGAGTCTCGTATCGGTTTTATTTTTCTCCAAAATAAATACACTTGTCTTGTTGGTACCAGGTAGGTAAGTTAAAAAATGTGGTAAAAATGAAATTAAAAACAAGGTTCTGGTGTACCATATATAGTCATGAATGCTAACGCCATTAGTGTGTCAACACAGAGTGTACACTCGAGCATATTCTGCGAACTAAAAAATTTAGGAATTATTCGAGAGAATCTATATGATTTATCAGGGGAACTTCAAATTTCTAAGACATCATTTTACCCAATTGCTTGCGCAATTTACAGTGGAAGAATAGCAAAAGTTTTGATTTGGCAATCACATAAAACGAAATACGGGTATTTAGTCAAAATTTATTCAGGATCAGGTCAACTTATATCAGGATATTACTGGAGGACTTCGTTGATTTTACTTTCTTTTAATTGGATACATAATGATACCTTATTATTTGTTTTTGAAAATGGGTTCGTATTCAGTTATGGTTGTGGGAGAAACCATGTTCCCAGAAAAATATTACAGCTTTCGAATTCATCCATGAATGTTGTTACTTTTTATAACAAAGGTTTTGTGGCATCAACAGGTTCTGATTCTCTCCTGAAGGTATCTTGTGAGGACAATACTGTCAAGTTTGTGAAAATGGATTTGAACATACAAGAAAATGTTAAATGCCTAGCCATTAAAGAATGCTTCTCGGGTTCAGAGAACGAAGATTTATATATTTCAACAGAAACTGGAGTGTCTTACTACAGACATGTAACTTGCATGGCTCAAATTCACAGAAAATTTATTCAAAGCATTCGCTTGAGTCATGTACAAAATTTTTTAGCAGTGTATCACAAAAATGGCGTTTTATCAGTATTTGATGATACCTTACGAAAGATTTTATACGAAGTGAATTTAAATATTAATGATCCGCCATTACAAATAGCATGGGTTGCATCAACCGCCGTAGTTCTTACGTGGAGTGAAAAAACTATTTTGGTTGGGAAGGAGTGTAATATATTTAAAATGCACGGAGGTATATCTGTTTTTCAGGATTGTGATGGTATGCGCATGATTTCTAATTGTTATCACGACTTTCTTCGTCCCTTACAGGGATCATGTAATCTTCATTTTTATGCTGAAGAGGCCAGAACTACAGAAGTTTTCGTATATGATATTTTAAGAGCATTACCAGTTGAGAACAATGAACCCTTTATTGCCAAGAAAAATGAAAATTTAGTCTCAATAAATGACTATTTTGCTATGGCACAGTTTGTGTTTGACCGAAATGAGCAGAAAAAATACCTTGAGAATGCTGTTCTAGTTTCGACTTTACTGTGTCAGACAAAATTATTTTATGTGAAAAATGCTGTGGTAAAGTGCTGCTCATTGTTACATAAACTTAACCATTTAAGGGATGCCTCAATTGGTATGCCATTTACTGCAGTACAATACAAATTGATATGCAAGCAGCTCTTGTTGAGGCGATTATTAATTTTTGGACACCATGCACTAGCAATGAGAATGTTTGAAAACGATTCTCTCAAAAGAAGCCAAATCCTACTGGATTGGATATTTTTGCCAACTTCAAACGAAGAAGCACACCTAGAACAGTTGTTCCACCTATCAAACAAATTTCCAGATATATTATTGTATAACTTCATAAAACACGCTACAATTGCAAATCGGCAGAAATACCAGATTGTTCAAACAGATCACAAAGCTCTTCTAAAGTTAGAAATGTCTCCTTATGAATACATCTGTGAAACCATGCGTACTGCTCTTTATTGCAAGGACATTGATGCACAATACTTGACTATGTTCAAATTAATTTCAAATAATTCTGGATCTGGCCTGGAATATTATTTGAAGCAAAATAGTTATTTCAATATCCTCTATTATCGGTACAACGTGAGAAGCCTACTTATACCATCTTTAAAACAGAAGTTCAGAGATAATACAAACAAGGCTGAATTTCACGGGTATTTTGCAATGTTGTTCAAAGCTAGTATATCACAGAGTGCTACGAATGAGAATGAAATTGACAATGGCTTTTTAAACTCATTGAAGGATCAAAGTTTTGGTATTCTTCAGAATTACGTGGAAATATTTGAGGACAGCATAATTTCTACCCAGACGTTGAGTCTCAGAAAGTTGTTGTTTTTGCTCGTAATCTTAGGACGAGTGAATTTAGTTACAAAATTTTGCGATAAATATATATTTTCCGAACGACACTTCACCTTTCTAAAGGTAAAAAGTGTATGCAAAACAAAATCATGGGACTCTCTATATGATGTAAACGTGAAGAGCATTAATATCCATTCTTTCATCGCACTTCTAAAAAAGTATAAGGCTCCTGAAGACAAAATATCTTTTTATGAAGCGCAAACAAAAACAGAAAATACTTCCAAACTTCTAGAGGGTACATTGTTAGAAGCTCAAAAAGCTGCATCTGTGCTGTCTGAATCTCGGCAGAACCTGGCCATCAAGGCAACAGAATACATTCGAGCACTCAACTATTACACGTGATGAGATAAATTACTATTTCTACGAGGAATAAGTTAGGTTATTCGAGCTACGAGTATGCAAAAACTTCGTTCATGTTTTAATAATACAGGGGCGTCTGCCGGCCTCTAAATGGCTCTAGCAAACTTAAAATACAAAACAATCACACAAGATGAATTATCCCTATTTTGGACCATCTCCCTCCCCTAAGTGAGTGCGAAAACTTGAACTTCTACTAAAAAACTCGTCGAACATTTCAAGTGCATTCAGAAATGCTTGATCCATGTTGAAGTACTTGTAGCTTGCTAATCTTCCTACAAAGCAAACTTTACTTTCTTTCGAAGCCATCTCTTTGTACTTTTCATATAAACCCCGGTTTTCTGGATTGGGAACTGGATAATATGGTTCTCCTTCATCGCAACTGTACTCCTTAAATATGACAGTACCCCTTCTTCTGAGGGCGTCTTTAGGTTGATTTGGTTTGTGCTTATATTCCACTATGCGAGTATATTCTACCTCTTCACCTGGATAGTTCAACTGTAAACAACTTTGATGATAGCCATCCTCAGGTTCATGGTATTCTTCCTCAAATTTAAGCGACCTATATTCGAGCTTTGGCAAACCAAGAGACGAATAATAAGAATCTATCGGGCCAGTAAAAACTAAAAGATTTGATTCAGGCAGCTCACCCCGGACATTAAAGTAGTCCACACAAAGACGGATTGTGATATTTGGATCCTCTAAAACCATATTCTCAAAAATTTTAGTGTAGCCTTCTTTTGGCAGGGCTTGAAATGGGTCCGTGAAATAACGATCATCAGTATTAGTACGAACAGGGATTCTGGCGAGCACACTTGCATCGAGTTCTTTTGGCCATTTATCCCATTGTTTTTTTGTATAATGTTTAAATATAGCATTATAAAGTTCTTCACCACTCCGAGCTAAAGCACTTTCTTCACCATTTCTAGGTTTCTCTGTGGGAACTCTTCGCGAGTTCAACCAGTCTTCCATTTCTATTTCATTGCTAACATCAGCGCCAAATAGTACATTGATTGTATTTTGACTTGGAGGTATCGGAACCATTCTATACTCAGAACCTACCATAATATTACCCTTCACTCTGTGTTCATATGGAATCCATTCGCTAAAATTATTTACATATTTCCAAACACGAGAAAACTTAGTGTGGAATAAGTGCACTCCGTATTGTGAAACCCTGATACCATATCTGTTGATGAAATCGTAGCAGTTACCGCCAATATGTTTTCGTTTATCAATCATCAAACTTTTCAGATTATATCTTCTGGAAGCTTGCTCAGCAAAAACGCAACCAGAGATACCAGCACCAACGATGATCAAGTCAAAGTTTTGCGGCAAATTCTTCAAGCCTGTAAACCAATTTGGACAAGATTGGTTCCCTGACTGCACGCTCAAATCCATGATAGGTCTAGTGTTATCCGTATGAATGAACTCGTATTAATCTTGTTTTTTTCCTATGTACTTTTATGCTCAGCTTTTTTACGATTCGGCATAAGGTCCTTACAATTTTTCTCCCGTCGACAGCCTTAAAAACAATATTTTCCTGGACATACCTGTAAGTACAAAACCCAAAAACCCAAACAAAGATCCTCTTTTATATCTAACAATCTAGAAGAATTCGTCAGATTTTTTTGGATTCCCTACTATTCACAACCCTTTTCAACGATCGCGACTGTATAGAAGACAGGCTTAGCGTCTAAATACAAACATTGAGTCAAACGAGTCGATCTCGAAATCGAATACCACATGGCTTCTTCAAAGAAAAAAATTTCTTACTTCTATGATCCAGAAGTTGGAAACTTTTACTACGGACAGGTCAGTTATATCTCATGATTTTATCTAAACCGAAACACAACATTTATATTCTTATACGGTTATATGGAACGATTTTCTACTACTAGCTTCTCAGTATTTTCTCGCATTATATTTCAAGACTTACTTTCTTCGAAAATGTAGGGACACCCGATGAAACCTCATCGAATGCGCATGACACATAACTTACTATTACATTATGGCTTATATAAAGAGATGGAGGTATTCCTTTCTCACATAATATGAATAAATGTGACCGTTTCATATAGGTTTTCAGGCCAGAGCTCGCTAACGCGGAAGATATGACGCAATTCCATAGCGACGAATATATTGAATTTTTACGGATGATAACGCCAGATAACCAACATGAACATCTGCGCCAACTGAAAAGGTTCAATGTCGCTGAAGATTGTCCAGTGTTTGATGGTCTTTTTAATTTCACTCAGATATATACGGGTGGGTCTATCGGTGGTGCCGTGAGATTAAATCATAAGCTAGCAGATACAGTAATAAACTGGGCGGGAGGTTTGCATCATGCAAAGAAGGCAGAAGCAAGCGGATTCTGTTATGTAAATGACATCGTATTATCGATTCTTGAACTGCTTAAGGTTCACAATCGGGTTCTTTACATCGATATCGATATACATCATGGTGATGGTGTTGAAGAAGCATTCTATACAACAGATCGTGTTATGACTGCATCTTTCCACAAATTTGGTGAGTATTTTCCTGGAACTGGTCATTTACAAGATGTTGGTCAACATCGTGGTAAATATTATAGCGTGAATGTTCCGTTGAAAGATGGCATTGATGATGAAACTTACGAGCGTCTTTTTAAACCGATTATGCAAAAGGTCATGGAAGTTTTTTCTCCCGATGCCATTGTATTCCAGTCAGGGGCTGATAGTCTATCGGGAGACCGACTAGGGTGTTTTAACTTGTCTATACGAGGGCATGCGGAGTGTTTGAAATATATGAGCACATTTAATATACCTCTACTAGTTCTTGGAGGAGGTGGTTACACTATTCGTAATGTAGCGCGCTGCTGGACATACGAGACTGGTTGTTTACTAGGGTGTGATTTGGAAGATGTGATGCCCGCTAATGAATATAGTGAGTATTTTGGACCCACAAACACACTTCATATAACCCCTAGCAATATGGAAAATCAGAATACGCGCGAATACATCGATGGTATTCGTATTCGTATTCTAGAGAATCTATCAAAACTTCCTGCCAGACCAGGTGCACCATTTTATCAAGTTCCACAAGACTTAGTGAATATACAAATGCAAGACACAAATATTCAGCCAGATTTGTCGGAAGGGAAAGATAGAGGAGGAATCTATTTAGATGATGATAAGAGTGAAGATGACTCACGAGTAATAAAAAGCGTTACCGAACCATTTGACACAAATATACAAGCAAGGGAAGGTACAGAGAACAATACAGACGAAAATGAAGAGAAGTCAACAGAGGAACTTCCAGACAGATAATATTTAAGACATCCGCAAAGGGCTCCATTCAAATAATTCACTACTTTGTTTCGTCAAGCAGATTTATATAGTAACTAGCTTCTGATTCGTCTAAAACAGCAAATTCTTTATTTTCATGTGCAACTGCAATCGAACAATTTGAGGACGATATGTTTTCATTAGTTTGTTGTGCTTCTGCAAGAGCTTTAACTGCATGCTTGATTAACTATTCTGAATGTCATATTGAATCATTTATAACTTGAAATTTTTTACCTCTACACTAGTACATTCTTTTAAGGTGTCTATATACTTTTCTAAATAAGTTTTTGAGGCTTGGGAGCGGGAGCCTTATCAAATATACCCAGATTTAAAGCAGTTTTAAAATGAAGTGGTTACTTTATACCTAACGCAAAGCATTCATATTCATACAAGTTGCCCGAGGGACATACATGGAATAAAGATGTCCCGGAATTATCTAAGCCAGCCATAATCAAACCGACGCCGTATGGTCGTCGAGATGCTCTTTGTGTGTTACCCTGATAAATTATGTAAAGTTTTCTTTGTTTTGTATATATTCTCACCTGCAGTTTTCTTGAAATAGTATCTGCAAGTTGGGAAAGTGGTGGAGAAGATCCATAGATAAACTTTGATTTTGTACATTCAGCACGCAACTGCTCAGTCAAGAGAACTGCATCGGATGCGAGCCCTGAAACTGCAATACCAATATTATCATCTATTTTGAATATCTTCTTCTGCTGTTTGGATTGGTTCGGAAGCTCTCGATTCAGGGTCACCAGAACGATGGTTGTCGCGTTCTTCAACAAAAATTAAATTTTGTCCGCCTACTTGTTTGTTAAACTTCTTACCTTGCATCCAACCACGGCACCGCCCTGTTTCACAGCTTCCAAGGCATCTAATAAGAAGGAAGTAAAATAAGAACAGCATTCATAAAATAGACGCACATTCGATCTGATGCAAACGTCCCTGTGGACTCCACGTCAGTACATCCTTCAAAAAGACGATTCAACATTTTCATATGTTCCTGCAAAGTACGAATTACCTGGTCGTATTGGTTGCGGAACATGAATAGTCGTTTAACTTTGAGAGAAAACGTGCGCAAAGTTATGAAAGTTCAGATACAGAGTTTGACAAAGGATCTATATTTAAGAAAAATAAAAATCGGGAAACACGTCAACTCCATATTGAAAC